>MDSY01138620.1_pt1 | contig 21013 bp, 16 predicted proteins | sample 811131 | NCBI WGS metagenome assembly MDSY01 (sample SAMN05326643, study PRJNA326480) | marine metagenome | isolation source: seawater | place: Atlantic Ocean: South West | collected 2010 | reverse complement strand
GAATGATACGAGACACACAACCACCATCAAAAAACGGATACGCGTGAAGGAGACACGGAGGACATCGCGACATGGCACATCGCGTCCCGAACCGCGAATCCGTGCAGCTGGCGAGACGCTCATGTCGGATGACCGACCAACGACGTGACGGTCGTGCGTCGGATTAATGAAAAAAATAAGGGGGACGGAACTGTGTCGAAGACGTCGGACTGTGAAGACAAAATAAATAATCAATATGCGTACAGCACTCTCCTAATTAATACTCACCTCTGCCACCCCCTTTGTTCCCGCCGCTGCCTCCATCTCGACCACCACGTCCTCCTCTTCCACGTCCGCCTCTTCCGCCACCTCTGCCACCTCCTCTGCCACTTCCCCTGCCTCTGTCTCTGGAAGTTCTTTCTCGTCTTTCTCTGTTCTCATCGTCGCGCCGAGCGCGATCGTCCCCCTCGCGCATCGCCCGCTCCTCCATCCGTTCATCAAAGGAAGGAGTGTTGTTTTGACTCGCTCCTTTGCCGCTCAATCCTCTGACTTTACCTTTCAACCCGGGTAACCAGCTTGGTAACGCACTCCCGTTCTCGGTCAAAGAACTCGCCAATAACTGTGCGACGTCTTCGTTCCCGAATCCAGGCTCGTTCCCGGGGACGTAAATCGCGGTTGCAAAACCAGTCTTACCCGCTCGACCTGTGCGCCCAATCCTATGTGTGTATGATTCAAACTCTTTCGGTGAGATTGGAAGGTCGAACTGGATGACGTGCTCCACGTCGGACACGTCGATGCCGCGGGCGACGGCGTCGGTTGCGACGAGAACTTTGCATTGATTGCTGCGGAATTCCAGCAACGCGCTTTCTCGCTGCGGCTGGCTCCGGTCGCCGTGCACCTGGGCGCATCTCACACCGTAATCCCGCTGCAGCGCCTTCGCCACCCAGGTTGCGACGCGTTTCTTGTTGACAAAGATGATCGTCTTTTCGGATGAGAAGGGAATCTCTTTTAAACGGTCATTATCTGTTGAAGCTTCGTCAATTGCGGCGTCGATAATGTCGCGTTTATCGTCAGCAATTTGCGCTCCACCCCCTTTCCGCATAATCTCCACCAGCGTTTCAAACTTGTCCTGCTTCGTCCCGGCGCCTACACACCGCACGACGCGTTGCGCCACGGAGGCGTTGCTCTTACCAACCACGCCAACCGCGACGGAGGCGAATTTAGGTTTCAAGTAAGACATCTTCGCGACGTTTTGCAACGCTTGAGGGAAAGTCGCGGAGAACAGTAGCGTTTGTCGTTGGTCTCGCCTTGGTAAGTCTGACCCCTCCACTATTTTCCGTAAACTAGGCTCGAAGCCCATGTCAAGCATTCGATCCGCCTCATCAAGAACAAGAAATTGACAATCAGACAAGCTCAACAGAGGCGGACTTCTTGTCAAAAAATCAACAAGCCGCCCGGGCGTCGCGACGATTATTTCGATGCCCGCCGCTAGCGCTTGTAACTGCGGCCGCGCGGACGACCCCCCATACACCGCGCAGCTCCACCGCTTGTTCACGGTTCGTAGACTGTTTGCTCCTACAGCTGCTCCGAACGTGAGCTTCTGTATTTCGTTTTCAATTTGTAACGCGAGTTCCCTGGTTGGCGCGAGGATTAGCGCTTTAGGGCGGCACGGTTGCTTTGCCGAGTCTGGTAACTCTTCAAAGTAATCACTTTTGACTATGCTCGAGATGAGCGGTAACAGAAACGCGACGGTTTTCCCCGAGCCGGTTTGTGCTGAGGCTAAAACGTCGAACCCGGTCAAGGCTAGGGGGACGCAGTGCCTTTGGATCGGACTAGGGCGCTTGTATTTCATGCGGTTTTGACTTGTTAAATTATCAAACGTCCATTCTGGGATGAGACTTCTGAAAGTATCATCGAACTCATCAATCGGTTTGATGTCCTTTCCAACCGCGCCGCCCCGGGTGACTTCCGTGTCCGATTCTATCTCGAACGAACCAGATTGAGTCTGATTGATAACAGCACCGCGGTCGTCTCCATTGCCAAACAATTCCGTCTCGGTTTTCTTGTCGAGTCGCTCCCTGTCGAAGTTTTCAGACTTCAATCTCCAGAAGTAGCTATCATCCGCTTTCAACCGTTTGTTCACCGCAAGCGCGTTGGCTTTCTGCTTACCCGCTTTGCGAGCCTTGCGGTTCGCGGTGTCAGAGGACGCACACCTGGTTTGAACCACACACAAGCGTGTCCGTCCTCGAAGCGAAAGGTGTGAACGCCTGGCAAACTTTCCTCTGCCGCCGCCGACGAGCGACGATGTCATTGATTTCATCGTCAAGCACACCGCGCTGAGGTACGGAAGCGCCATGGTTCGAGTCGCGGTTTGAATTATCTTAACACGTACACCTCCTTTGTTCCTCTACGCCGAAGATACTCACTCGCGGTGTCACTCCAACACTACGCGCGCTGCTGAGTATGTCGAAGAGGGGCGCTCCCAGATTTCAGGAACTTTCCAATAGAGTAGCGCGTTCAACGCGCCCGAGGTCAAAAAATCCAATGACACATTCACATTGTCAGCATCTGATCGCGCCCATTGACCACATACCCGCGTTCGCACGGGTTTTTCGCGTGCGTTTCAGGCCCTTGTGCGGTCATCGGCAATTGCTGTGTGCCGAACGTGTTCAAAGTGTCACAACTGAACGACAGGTACCGTTCCGGTTCGTGTTGAATTCGCGTTTGTTAAGGATCGCGATTCATAGGTGTTGACGACGAGGACGTGTGATCGGTCACCAGCTGTGCGTTGAAAGGGTCCCGTGTGTCTCTTGAGTGGTTCCCTTGATAGGTAAGGCACATACGTACGCTCAACACACCTTCAAAAGGTCATCTCTCACGATGTACAAGAAGAACTCCATCCTCGACCGCCCCGTGCGGCCCCCTTCGGCTCGCAACTTGGAGCACGGCCCCATCGAGCATCAAAATTCTCTCGAAAAACAGCGGCGGTTAACCGAACGCAAGAGCCAGTACAACGCGTTCGACGGGTACGCGTCACGGAACAGCTGGGCAGACCCCGAAAACCTGCAAACCACGCGATACGACAACAAGCACGGCCTTCAGACCGTAGTGGGGGCGAATGGGCTTGAAAGCAGGTTCAGAGCGGATGTGTCATTTTCAGGCTCTGGCGTGATGAGAGTCCCGGCGCCGTGGGACAAGGTGGAGAACTACCCTGAAGATGACCCTTTATCTGAACAGAGCTGGCCTGCGAGCCCTGGAAGAGGTGTGAGTCCCACTGGACCTTTCAGGCCTTCAAGCCCAGGCACCCGCTCCCCGCGCCTCCTGCGAAACAACCAAATCATCGTCCCCGAAGATGACCCAAATGATTTGGGCACGCAGCGAAAACACGTTCAGCCGCCTGGAAAGTTGGACGGTACGTACGACCCTATTACACACCGCTGGATCGTGTTGCCCACGGACCAAGGGTTAATAGACCGGGAAGCTATGCCACCTGGGTTACGGAGCAAGGGGAACCTTTATCACCCGTAGGGAAGGAAGGAGGGTAGACAGGGAGAACAATACGAGTAGAGTATTTACGTGTAAGAGAATATGATGGATTAAAAAGTTGCGTTCCTCACCAGTCTACCTCAGCTCGACGTTGTCTTCCTCGTTCCCGTTGACCGCGGTTTTGGCTTTTGACAGCAGGTTCGACCCGAAGCTTTTGAAACTAGACCAGGCGTTTGAAACAGTTTCGGTCACTGAGTCAACCGCGGACCGCGTTGGTTCGTCGGACCCGAAGCTTTGTGAAGAGCCAAAGTCTTGTTCTCCAAAGTCAGTTGCTCCTCCGTCACCTCCCCCCATCGCCTCCGCCATATCGTCATCGTAATCACTGACCATCTCCGCCATGTCGTCCCTTCCGTACATCTGCATTCCTCCCATGCCCATGGCTTCCATCTGCTTCATCATGCGCTGCATGTCGATTTCCTTCTTGTCCACGGCTTCGAACGAAGGGCCCTTGGGTCGATCCTTCTTAAGAGGGGGGGGTTTTTTAGAGCATGCATTTAATGCAGACTCATCGTCATTATGGCACAGAAATTGTCCAAACGCCGCTCGCTTCATATCCTCCCCCCCGGTGAATAAAACTTCCGCGATATCGGTATCTCTGTCGGACACGATATCCTCACAAGCTTTTTGCATGGTCTTGCACTCCACCGCGCATTTACCAAACACGTCTTCGCCCATGAATTTCATCGTCAAAGAGCTTCCCTTCTCCACCAGATCGTGCTTCACAAGCCACTCCCCTTCCTCCGCGGAAGGGTCGCACACCTTCTCGACCTTTTCTAGGACGTCGGATTCCTTTAACTTGTCGCCCTTCTCATCTCGAAGACCGCTCGCTTCGCGGCTCAAAACCTTCGCAATCTCGTCGCACACCGCGCACTTGATGTACTTGACGTCGGATTTCACCGCCCTCGCGGGGCCGGGTTTTTTCGAGCCCTTGTCATGAACAGTTACCTTGGCTTCTGTGACGAACACAAACGCAATCAGAAGCGCAACGGCGAGGCACGCAGTGCGCTGGGAGGGGCGGCAGGGCATCGTGTGCTTTTTAGAGACACTGCGTGGCGTGGTGTGACACTATCGGACTGTCGATGGATGACAAAGCGCCGCCAAGAAGAATTCAGAAGCTTTTCGAGTTTTTGTTTTGAGTTTGATGACATCTTCCATTAAAATCAGAACGTCACGACGACCACTTGGGCGTGTCCTTACGTCATCGCACGTGTGATTCCGTATGTCCGAGTCCCGCGCGTACACCGCCGTGCACGCGGCTCGTCTGTGCGACAGGGTCGCCGAGCACGGCCGTGCGTCCCTGGCGCGGTACGGCACTGCGTGTCTTTCACTACAAAATTCCATCATCGATGTTTTACGGTTGGAAGATGAGTTTGAGGCGAGCTTGGCCTGTGAGGTCACGAAACGCCTCTCTGCGATGGACGCGCAGCTTGTGAAGCTCGTGTCTGAGTACCACGAAGCGATTATGTGTGAGCGAGACGCCGAGGTCAAACACCACGAACTTAAAGCAGATGTATTTTTACAAGAATCTCGAAGCGAAAGGCGTTTGTTTTTAGTAAAGGCGATGGTTGCGCTGCACCGAGAAAACAACAAGCAAAGCGACGGCACTGCAATTCATCACGCCGCACGCGCGGTGGACGGCGAGATCTCGATGTCGCAGCGGCACATGGTGAACGAGATCAACGACAGAGTATTTAATCAGGAAGAATTTGATAACACGGGAGCTCCTAGTGATGCGACGAAAACTTCATCGAACGCGCTCTTCGTCGCGGCGGAGGAAACTATTACAAAAACAAACGGCGACCTCGAACGACTGATTTTTTCCTCCATCGAGGAAATGAATGCGGATCGTGCGCTTGAGTTGCAAGCCGTGCAAGTCGAGCTACGCGATGCTCGAGAATTGTTACGAAAAGAACAGAGGCACACGAAAATATTCACCGAACAAAGGGACGTGCTCGCGGCGATGCGGCGTTGTCGAATACACAACGCAGTCCCGTTGGGGATCGCGCCCGACGAACGAATAGACGGAGTGTGGCGGTAATTACTTCAGCAGCAGTAGTAGTAGCAGCATTAGTGTGATATAAGTATCGCAATATCAATTAATAACCACAAGTGACCTATTAGTCTTCCCGGTACGACGGCAGCCGCAACCCTTCGGTCCACGCAAATTTTCGAATCGCCATTACCAACAGAATCGGAGTTAAAATTCGAACTCCAACGCTCATCTGCATAGCACTCAAACAAACATAGCTACACGCCCCTAACATCGTGACTGACGCGTACACCTCCTGGTGACTGTGTAAAATCCGCGCCGGCACCGCGCAGAACGTGTCTCGAATAATACCACCGAAGGACGCGGTGAACATACCGGTTGCTATTGCAATCAACGGACTGCCATCCGCGCCGCGTAATCCGTTGTTAGCCCCGATGACACAAAACGCGCCGATCGATAACGCGTCACCCCAGTTCAACAACTCGTTCAGGGTGTGTTCATTTTTGCTGTGTGTTTCTGCGTCCCTTTGTGAATCCCCGACACAGCCCCTTGCTAGCCACCACCGCTCAAACTTCGGCCAGAAAAAGAACGTCAACACCGACGCGGCTAACGAAATATATAAATAATCCGGTTCACCCGCCCAAAACACAGGCTTCTCCCCTAGCACGAACCCCCGAAATGTCCCACCCCCCATCGCAGTGATGCAACCCACGAGCAAACATCCCAAAAAGTCCATTCCCTTCTTGCCTGCTTGGATCACACCACTTTGGGCGAACAACGCGGTGCCGAAATAGTCGCAGAACCGTAGGAAACCGCCCCAGTCAAACGCGAGGCCTCGGAAGCCGTAAGATGTGGGATGCATAAGCGCCCACGTTTCGGGTCGAGGGAGGTCGGGTAACGGTATAGGTGCGACGAAACTTATCGCAATGGTCGCTGCAATGCCTAGCATCATGACCAAGGCAAACGCGGTTCTTGTTGATTGGCTCACGCCCGTAGTTCGCTCGACGTGCGCCCCGGCCGCGAAGTTGGATTCACTTAACGTTTGCCACACCCCGGAAGTGAAGGTTGCATCGTCGGGAGTGTCGAAACGGTTCTCCGTGGTGGCGAACGTCTTCGTTGAACCGCGAGTGTTTTCGTTTCTTTTTGGAAAGGTGCTCGTGATGTTTGAACCTGCATTGTTACCCGTGCTGAAAGGCAAGCTGCCGTGCAGACACGACACCCGAGTCACAGGCCTACAAACTCGTCCCGAAGTCCGGATGGCAAGGGTTTGCCGGGGTTGCGAAGGAGCATGTCCCGCGTTATTGTACGATGTTCTCGGTTTGGCAACAGCGGTAGATGATACATACGCGACGCGCCCAGCGACGGGAATCATCGCGCGAACGAACGCGTGTGCGGTGCGCGACGCGATGTGCGACACGGCCAGCCCTAACCCTGAAGTTCTCGGATTTGGGAAACAAAGTAAAGTCGCGAAACTCTGCGCTTTAAACGGTTCGATGCCACTTCGCTGGGCGCCGCCCCTGGCGTGGTCGGAACGTGATTTTTCTTACCGGGACAGACGCGATGTGCGGCGCGCAGCTACTGAGATTGTCATGCCCAGTACAGCACAAAACTCACAGGATTTCCGACACAGTGCGCTGCGGACAAACCTCATCAGATGTGAAAACTACGGGCAAGCATCGGAGAAAACGAACCCCGAGAGCCGTGGTGCTTCGCCGAGGGCACTTTAAGCGTTTGGATGAGGTGGAGCGGCCGCCGTGGCCGGTACTGATCCGAGCGGAGGTGCACGAGCTCGGTATGGAGGAACACTTTGAGTTGAACCCGGAACGAAAGAGAGATAGGAGTGATGGTGGGGCATCTTTCGATGAGACAAATGAAATTGAAGATGGTGTGACTCTGGACGCGACAGTCCGACCAATCGGCACCGGCGGATTTTTCGTGGAAGGAGACGTGACTTGTAAGGCACAAGTGGGGTGCGACCGTTGTGGCACGTTCTACGGGCAAACAGTCACTACTGCAATAAACGCGTGGCTCGATGAGAACGCGGTCGACGACGACACGTCCGGCGATTGGGACGTCGTGCCGTTTCCGAAAAATGTCGACGATTGCGATTTGACGCCGTTGATACGGGACTTACTAAGAATGAACGCACCGTACGAAAAACTGTGTGATTGTTGTGTGGGGGTACAAAAGGATAACGGAGATGACTCGTTCGTGTTCTCTTTGGAGCCGGAGGACTGATATTTATAGGTAGGACGTATTGCCAAGAGTATAGAATGTAATGTCATCAGCTTTACGCGATATTTCTTGCCAAGCACAAGTTCGTTTCACGAAACTGACAACCAAAAACCGGTGGTGATATTTTCTTCCGTCAGTCATCCAACGCGCGTGCGCGTGCTCTTCCAGAGCACGCCACGCGTTCGTGAGGCTTCCCCTGTCAGCGCATGATGCTTAAAGACCGGCACCCCGTTTACGGACCCACGTTTATAAACGCGGTACGTCGGACGATCTAATCCCCCTTTTCAGATTATAATCGGCCGAATTGTCATCTGCTTTCGGCACCGACACCGACTCCCGAATTGGCACGTCGTGACACCCATTCTGACCTTTACGTCCCCCCCCCACCCACACACATCACAGGTGTTCACGCTAGGCCTCTCCACGCGGTCCATGAGAGACTCTGATGACATGGTGCCCTCCAACCCGCTCACGAAAGCGCGTGCTCACGTTCGCGAGTTGGGCCGGGAATTGGCCCGCTTCGACGAGAACGTGCAATCCGCGCTACGAAAAATCCCGGGGTCGCGGATGCCTCTCCCGAAGGGTAATGCTCCGAGACCTAATGCCCCTCAAAAAGCAAAACGCGAGTTCTTCGGGCGCAAGGCTACGGAAGGGAAGGACGATGGTAAGGGAAGGCGCGAGATTCCGAAGGAGATCTCGAAACTTCCCAAAAAGGGTCCTCCGAAACGAGAAAAGATTGGTGAGAAAAATGCGCCGCCGAAAAAGTCGCAGACTACTAAGACTGTGCCTTCGCCTTTACCTAAACCAGCTGTAGCGCCTTCGGTGTCAAAAAGACCCGCTATCCCGGATGACACAGCTGTGCGTGATTTCATTCGGAGGAGCTACAAGACGTCGGAGGAGCTGGCGAGCTTGCCGACGGAAATTCCAGTGTTCGCGCCGCCGGTTTTTGTGCCACCTGAAGTCGTACAAAGAGTTTCTAATAACTCAGCATTTATGCCTATTAAACAAGCCCAAGTCGTCACTGTGAATGCCCTGAGCGATAGCGATAAAAACCTACTGTCACACGCACGCGCTGCGATGGCCGGAATCGACTTGTCGCCGAGGAACGTCGCGGTTGGGGCGGTAGGAATACTGGTGACGCACTTGCTTGTGAAAGCGATTAGGAAGGGAGGCAAAAATACCAAGGAGGACGAGACACTGGAGCTGGATATCGACAGCGCGTTCGGCACGCCGACGAGGAGTTTGAATGGCGATAAAGGAGTTGTTGCGGGCAATGCAAATGCAAAAGCAGGCGTCCCTCCTTCCGCTACCCGGTCTGTTAAACAACTATTTTTTGGAGGCGAAAAGGAAAGTAAAAACGGTCTCCCTGTTTTGAAAGAACGCGCTACCAACGCCGTTCCCAAAAAACAACCATCCTCAAAGTCCGACCGCTTCGGAACCGGTTCAGAAGCGATTGTGAATGTTGTGAGAGCACATACCACGGTGCAGAAAGCCACCCGAAGATTAAAAAAAAACGGCAACCTCACGGTGAACGTGTTGGAAACGACTTTTCTCGCAAAGGACGACGACAAAAACAGAATGTTCAAAACTGTCGTCGCCGTCGATTCGAAATCCAAGACTAATTGCTCTGGTGGGGCTACTGCTTTGAAACCCTTTGATAACATACTTAAACGGGATACCGTCACGTTCAACTCCCGGATGGGATTTCCGTTGCAATCATCAACCGACGGGCACTATGGTAAGGTTCTGGAAACCAAATTGTGCGGCGAGGACGGGGCGACTTTGGCGAAGTTCGGGATGAGTCTCAAGAGCGCGTTGCGCGCGGCGCCGGTTACGAAATCGTTTCCCTTGCACGATCGAGCTGGTGTGGTTGTTGGCTCAACCCGGATCGCGATCGAGTGGGACGTCACCGAGGTGAACGCTTCAGAAAACGACGCGCCGGTTGCGGCGCGGGCGTTGTTAAGGAAGTTAAGGAAAGGTACCGAGTGAAAGGGCAGAAGGTGTGAGAAGCGTAGCGACTGGCGACTGAGGTCCGCGCAATACCTCAAGAGAAGGCACTTGCTGTAGACGACCTGCAACGTTATACATATTGTATACAAAACCCTATTTGCCGCCCGCCCGCCCAATCAGCGCCCGATCGTGATCCACACCACCGCGAACACCAAGGTGCTGCTCCAAACTGAACCGCGCGGCTTAAGTGCGCGCCATGGCGGTTCGCAGTTGGACTCGCAACGCCGCGACCCTGGCGCGCATTGCACCGTCGAAGGATCGCGCGCGCATGGCAACAGCCCACTCCATCTCAGGAGACGTCTCGCGGAGTAAGGCAGAGTAAGCATCAGAGTGTTTGGCCCTCGAGCCTCCGAGCCGCATCGGCCCATCGCCCAACCCGCAACCGGCGCCAGCCCCCGGAAACGACCCGTTCCCGTTCAAGTAGTTGAACCACTGGTCCTTGGATTGCGGGTCTATTTTGTTTCCGTCGACGTCTTCGCGCGCCAGCGCACGCGCCCCCGCCTCCGCTTTGGTTGTGGAGAACTGGGGGACAGATTGCTTCTCAGTGTGTTTAGCCAAAGGAGCCGCCGCGACATACTCGAATGCCTTCTTCGTATTCACCGCAGCTTCCCGAGCAGATTGGTCATTCACCCTCAATCCTGATAACAGAGCCGCCGCACTTGGGTCCAAAACCTCGCCTCGCCTCGCCGCTTTAATCGCGTTCAACATATGCAAATCCTCTGAGTCTAAATGCGCATAAGCAGGAGGGATGGATTCTCGGATTATAGTAGTAGCCAGCCGAGGTGGTACGTCTTTCGAAGTAGCCGTATTGGTCGAACCAACAGTTCGTAACGCCTTTGGTGACCTTTGGACGTCGGGTACCGGAGACGTTTTGGAAAACGAAGAACGCGACGTATTTCTCGGCGATTGTTCTCCTCGAGGCGATTGTAAATTGTACCCCACGAACGTATCGGACACGACGTTCCAGTCATCGTTTTTAACACCTTTGAAGCTCGAAATCGGGGTCAAATCGCCCTCGGTCGCGACCTCGTCCGCGCTTGAAGAGGAGTACCCGTCGTCGTCAGGAGCCGGGTTGTTACGAGTCAACTCGGACCTCTGTTTCGTTAAATGCGACAATGAATCGGGACGTCCGCTCGAAGACACTCCTCTCGGAGAAACGGGGGGAAGTGCGCCTCGCGGCGACTCGGGAAGGGGCAAGGTTGGGGAAGAGGCTTTCGGCAAGGTTTTGAAAGACCCATCCGGCGATTCACTCTTCAGCCGCCTGACTTCCTTCCGGAGTTCCAAAACAGGGTCGTTCCCGGATAACGATCTGTGAAGTTGTTCAGTAGCGTCCTCGGCTTCCATCGCCGCGGGTGATGAGGGCGATCCGAACGATTTTTGTTTCGAAACGCGTAAAGGCGCAAGTTCCTTTGACGATCGCGGTGACGAGCGTTTAGGCGATGACGGAGGCGAGACCTTCTGCGATACCATCGGTGATACCCCCAAGCGTTCTTTCAGCGATGCCATCGACGCGATCGTCGGACTTGGCAACGGCGAAGCGTCGTCGCCCAAATCGTGAGATATCTCGTATTCGTCGTCGTCCAGTTGCTCGTCGTACACGATTTCTTCCTCGACGTCCGAGTCGTCGTCAGAAGAGATTGACTCCTTCACGGGATCATCGCCGTCGAACGCCCCGGACCAAGGCGCGGATGAAGCTTCCATCGCACCGAGTGGTACTTCTACTGCACTGAGTCCCTGTGATCGTATGGTACCCGACAACGTGCTGTTCACGAACGACGGGTCGCTTCGAGGAGATGAAAGGTCACTTGCCATAATATTTCCGCTATTATTTCTCGCACCGCCTTTCGCCGACTGTGGGCGGGTTCCGTACGCCGACCCCGGCCTTTGTCCCGACACCGTTCCGGGCCTACTTAAACTCGCGACGTCTCCCCACGATGTCGGCGATCGCGGCGGCGAAGGTATCGACGGTGATGCAGGCGGCGATGGCATCGACACGAACGCATCCACAGTCCCATCCAAATCGTGCGAAATCTCAATCTCATCGAGTAAGGAGTCTTCCTCGACTTCGAAGTTTTCCCCAAAGTTGTTTTCGTCTCCGCCGAGACTCACGGACGCGTCGTCCGCTATCTCATCCACGTCGACACTGAACGAAATCTCGCCGGTCAGGGAGTTCTCATTACCGAGTTGCAACACATCCGCTGCTCCTGAATCGCTCCAGTCTAAATACCCACTGGTTTGTGCTTCGAAGGATCCGTCACCGTACGAATCGTCGTAATCGATATCGTCATCGTTCGGCCACGAATCAGTTTGCGTTGGTCCATGGTCGAGTGTCATCACTTCACTCCGAGGGTTTGCAGTCGTGTGGCGGTCACCGACCCGGGCGGAACCGGACCGGCCCGCAGTTTTGGGTCGCGTGCTTCTAGGTCGTGCGCTTCCAGGACGCGCACTGCCAGGTCGGCCTGCTGTTCCTGGTCTCGCCCCATCACCGCCCTCCGAGTACCTTCCAAGAAGGCTCTGCGCTTTCGCGAGGGAATCCGTGAGCGGGTCCCGCGCATCCGCATCGGAGGCGCGGCCGCCGCCGTCCAGCCCGAATGGGTTCAACGGCGTCGCCGTTGACATTCCGCGGCGGCCACCAGACGCGGTACCGGGCCGCATAGTTGTCGGACCTCTGCGCTGCCGCGAGTGGTTGTTTCTCGCGCGACAACGGCAAAAAGCAGCTCTTTTAAAATCGTCCGACCCGAGAAATAAATTTTCAATGTCGGCCGCCGACACCTTCATTGGTTCCGACGCAGAGTCTCTCCGCCCGGTCGTATCGCTCACGATGGTCGCCCCCGACCTCGCGACCGCGAACGCGGAAACGTACGGCAGCGCCATGCTCGATTCGTTCAAAATCGACATCTCGCACCAAGAGATGGAGCGCATCATAATAGAGCTGGAGCTCATCTACAAAACACAACCCGGGCAATGGCTGCCGACGACGGTAAGTGAAATCTCGGAAGCTCGTGGTGCAGCAGTAGTAGTACCGTAGCAGGTCTTCTGGCTACTACAGAATCCATGCACGTCTCGGTGTAGACACTCAAAGTACTACCGCACAACGCTCTAGCAACGCACTTCCATCACTACACACCAAACGTTGACAAGCCTCACCTTGACGTCCTTTTGTGTTTTCTTTCTGATGACCTGAATTCATCATTAAAATATTTCTCCCTCCGCAACCAACCAGGGCATCGCCAACATGCTCGCAGAGGAGCTCGGGTACGAGGACCAGGAGGAGTTCGAGGATGCTCTTAAAAGTAGTTTTGCGGATTTCATAGGCGCACTTCCTCACATCGAAACCAGAAACTTGGAATCCGAACTGCAACCCGGGTTGTTCCGAGATGTGTTTCGCGTGATTCCTGACCCGCCGGCTAGCGAATGCACCCCACAACGTCTAGTCCTAAAAATCGGAAGCCGAGCTGATTTGTGGCGCGTCCTGATGCTCCACCCTGGGGCGTACGTAGACATTCCCGAGTTGGAGTTTCAAATCGGCCAGGACCATAAGCGAAGAGTGGATAGCGTGTACAACCACATCAGTGCGAGTATTTTTAACTTGGAACGGCACGTCGAGATGGTTGGCGACGCAGCTGAGCGAAAAGGAATCCAAGACGCGTGCGATCAGTTACGAGCTGTTCTAGATTTAGACCAGCCCGCTACCTTTATTGTGACCGATCCAGGAGGACTGTCTGCGTTTAAACCCAACGAAGGTGTGAAGGTACAGGCGCTTGAGGATGAACATGGGCAGTACAACCGATCAGCACGGGCGCTGGCGGTGCCCGAGAATGAACAGGAGCTGGACAAGATTGACTGAGAGAAAAGGCTGAGAGGCTCGAAATAGGGTGTATCGACACATTTAGACCGTTATTGGCAAGTTATGCGCTCAAAACACATTTTTTTGCCAGATGGCACGGCACGTCTCTCTGATGCCTTGGGCACGCAAGTCACACGCGCGGCGGTGCAGAGGCTCGACATGGTCCTGAAAGTTTCGGTGGACTCAAAGAAGGGTCACTACAGGACACCACGGGTCAGAGGCACGACTCGAGGTGTCTCGAGGTGCGGTGCGGAGTGGCAGGAGGGGACGGCCAAAGCATCAAAAAGGCCATCACGAGTTCTACGTGGCAAAAAGAGTGCTTCCCTAAAGTTGGCGTGAAGTGGGCGTGAAATCAGGGGTATGACCGTAATTGGTCAAACTCAACCTGAAACAACGCAACTGACACAAACTCACACCAAATTGGGGGAGGTCAAACGCGTTGGGGACCCCCCAACCCCCTTCCGCTCCCAGAGCCCTTCACCTCTAAATCTTAGCAGTGAACGATACTTGAAATCCAGAACGCGTCTTGATTCATTTATTTATCAACAACACTATTTACATTTTGGTAACGATTTCTTCTGCGCTTCGGCTTTCACGGCACTTCTACGACCACTTCGCTTGATTTTGATTTCGTGGAAACGTCTTCAAATTCGACTTCTTTGTCGTTGTCGTCTGCGTGATCTCCGGCCAGGACGAGGTACCGAATCGTGCCGTACAGAGCGGTGAACAGCACGGTGGATCCGGAGATGATCCCTCCCACTAAACCGAGAAGGATTGAGGCAACACCCGCAGAGGAGGCGATACCCACGTACGTGTACGTGCACACAGAAATATCACACGACTCGAAATATTTATCGTAATCCATGGTGACGCTCGAGTTGTCCAGGAACAGGCCCTCTATGGCGCCGCGTAAATTTTCGTGTTTCTTCATCAGCGCCGCTGAGAATTTCGAACGGGATCCACACTGTCTCGATACCCTCGATTACTTTGACCAATTTTTCTTGGTGTCTTTCAGACAACGCATCGAACACCTCAGGTTCATCCCGGATCTCAATCAACCCCTCGAGCATTACCTCGTAGAACTCCTTGGCCTTGTCTTCGCCCTCAGGCACGTACTGAAAATAGTTTTCATCAAGATTTTTCATGAAGACGTCGCACCCGAAGTTTGGCGACATCCGGAACTGCACGTCGGGCGCTTCCTTTCCAGCTCGTTCGAAGTATATTCCCAGCCAATCGGCGTTGTACTCGTACCTGAAATGATAGAAATGAATTGGGGGAGGGGGGTTAGGTAACGTTTAGGGCGAACAGAGCGAGCGCGAGAGTCGCGCGTGATTGGTTGTTCTCAAATGAAAGCCATCTGGTATGCTGGTATGCTTCTTGTAGTCTGGAAAAGCGGGAAACGCGTGATCGTACCCGCCAAACGTGTGTCCGACCATGCCCTTATCAGAGGGAAGTAGTTCTGTTTCTAACCATGACGTGGATTGGTCGCACCGCCTGCGCGAGACGTTGTAAAACAGAAACTCGCTGGCGTCAAGCCAAGAAACGCTTTCGTCCTCAGCGAATTGTACGGCGTCGTAAAGTTGAAAAACCCCCTCCTCTTTGTTGGTACCGCCCCCGAGGGTTTCACCGCGGCAATCGCCTCCGTCGTAGAAGCAAGGTGCGGATAAACACGCTTCGTCGCAATTACCGTCGCCGACGCGTTCCGCGTCGCACCGATCAGTGGCGGAGTGGTCACACGTATCGTCTTTGGCGCACTTCTCAGAGATTGCGCTTTCGCACGACTCGACAAACTCGGTCCAGCTCGGGGCTTGTGAATCCGGGTTCACCCTGAACGAACCGTCGCCGTTGACGAAATCGCGACGCGAGCGAACGGACAGAGCCTTCACCCTATTCGCCAGGTCACCGTTCATGCGCAATAATTTAGGCATATTCGCCGTCGCCCACATCATGATGAGCTTAAGCGGCGCTTCGTTGATGACCTTCCCTAACCGCAACGACGACTCAAAGTGATCCGTCGCCATCGAAAGTAACAACCGGCTTTTAATCAACTCCGGAGACGCGATTTGATCATCTTCAAACTCGTTCAAAGCCCACTCCAAGGAGTGGTTCGCCGTGATGCACGCCGCGTTGACTTCTTCGCAGTAAGTAAACATCGCGTTCTTTTTCTCACACGCGCTAATCGTTTCCTCGTCGTCGTCCTCTGCGCGTTCTAAATCCTCCCGGACCCAATCGCACGCTTCGTTCACCTCGACTTCAACTTCGACGAAGGACCCAAGGCGAATAGCTTCGTTGCGGCACGCACACTTCATGGACGGGTGTTCCGCGAGCAACAACTCGTACGCCGCTTCGGTGGGGGGGACGACTTGTTGCGTTAAGTAAATAGGAGTCAGGGCGTAGAACAACGCAAGGCTGACCAACGCGATGAACACAATGGAATGCTTGCTGCGTGGAAAAAAGAAAGAAAAACATTTGAAAATGGTGAATTTCGGGTTCGCAGCAGATCGGGAGTTGCAAAACCTCGAAAAAGTCGAACACATCGGGCCAAAAGAGGATGGATTATCCAGAATTCCGACCGACTTCGCGAAGTGTGAGTCGCCTTTGAACTTACGCTACGGTGACTAAAGCACCGACGATGTTAAGCGCGTTAGCGTGCTTCTGGACTTTTTCGTTTTTCTCGCGCGCGTCTTCCTCCTCGAAGTCGTTTGGGATGTACGAGATCCAAGTTGACTTCTCCATCTTACGTTCCAAAGCGGCGATGCGCTTTTTGGCCTTTTCGACCGACTTTTTCGACGTTGTCTTTTTCAGACCTTCATCGGACTTCACGTCGAGTTCTACCTGCGTGTTCGGCGTCATCGTGAACCGGAGGGTACAGCTTGATGTGAAGACACGTGGGCGAGTGTGCACCGAAGTGTGGGCTCGCGGTCGGTGCGGTGCTTACTTTCTCGTCGTGATTCGGTTGTCTCACGAGTGTCGCGAAAGGTCGTTATTCTCGTTTCGACCTACTCGATAGTATTTTTATTATGACCGACTCGGAAGTCGGTCATCACGTTCAGCCAGAGAGCCAGCGAAAATATCCGAGCATCCGCTCAATCCCCCCGCGCATACCACCAACCACACGCACGACCACCCGCCTCCTGTCGCGGTCATCGTGCCTCTGTGACTGAAGCATCACGATGACTCGACGATGCCTACTGAGGGTTTTGCTCGTCGCCCTGCTCTCACTTGGCGTTGAGGAGGCGGAAATCGCTCTGGGCTTGGTTCCTCCTTTTATTTAAAGGACATAAAGACATAAATGCACTATTATCCTAAACCCCCTATAGAAAAATAGTAGGTTAAGGCTATTTTCGTGTTTCGTGTCCTAGCTAGAATTTAAAAAGATTGCGAGAGTTTTTGAAGTGATTTCAACAAACGATTTTGAAGAAGAAACGTTTTTGAAATTCCCAGAAATTCACAAAATTCACAGAAGTTTCGTCCGCGACTGACCCGTCATTTTCGTTTGAAAGTTCCACACGCGGGTAAAACAATTGCTCCTATCAACCTCCGTTTTGAAGCGTACTTCCCTAAATTTGGTGTGAGTTTGTGTCAGTTGCGTTGATTTCAGGGTGAAATTGACCATTAAGGTCAACCTCCCTAATTTCTCGCCAAATTTAGGGAAGCACGCGCAAAATGAGTAGCTTCATGTTGTTCGGGATGTCTACAATTGTCTTCAACATCACCATCAACCCTGCGCATCGCAGGGCTTAAAATCAAGAGTCGTCCAGAAGTCAGATCTGAGAACGCGTGTAACGACGAGGTGGTTGGGAAAACGGTTGGGACGTGAGACTCGCGCTTGCGCTCTTCCGTGAGTGGGTTTCCACGCCGAGTGTGAGAAGTTGTGAAGTGATGCACCAAGAGTATGACGGGTAACAAACATGCGACATTTCTCGCCGTCGGATAGATGCGGTAAATATTAATAACTCAAGTGAAGGTGGGCTCATGTAGTAGCCTATCGGAGCAACTCCCTTGATTCTTGAAGAAATTATCAAGCAGGAAGTTTCGTCTCCATGAGGTCCTTGTACAAGAGGCGCGTCTTGCGCTCCTTCGCAGCAAAGACCATGGCGGCGGTCAACCCGGCAGCTGCGACGAGGCCGAGGCCGAGACCCAACGCAAGGGCTTCGTCCTTGGAAGATGATGACTGCCCCGGATAACATGTCCCAGCTGATACAAGCGTGTCGTCAGTGGAACCGCTGTAGAGGTCACCGACAGCTTCACACGTAACGAGTCCAACGCCAGCACCAGCGCCAAGTTTTGGGTACGTGGCCTCCAGGGCAGTTTTGATCGCCTCATACGAGTCCGTAGTAAAGTCCAGCCGCCATGCGCGCCTGTACAGCATCTCGGCGGCGTTTGCGTCGACTTCGTGCACAAAGGGTAGGATCGCAGACGCGAAGGCCCAAAGCTCACCGACTTGCTTGGCGCTCCGGCCGGAATCATCGTTTCGCGTCTTATAAAGGTAACGCAGCGTACCTTGGACGAAGGGAACTAAGGACAAGGTGGTAATCTTCTCCTTCAGGGTCTTGAGCAGCGTGCAGTCGGCGGTCGACGCCGCTACGGCCGATTTCCTTGCTTCCTCTTTGCCGAGGTTGAACAACGCAAAAATATCTTTATTGACCTTCGAAACTCCAGTGAAGCCATCTGCGCACGTCTTGAAGTTCTTGCATCTCTTATCCGCAAGCCGGTACTGCAAGTTACCCCCACTGAAACCGTAACCTCCGCCGATAGTTTGAGATCCCGCGTAGAACGCAACGGCCTCATCCCAAGCGTGTACTGCTTTATTATCGTTGGCCGTCCCGGCGAGAGCCTTGCAGTCGTTCACCGCGTCCTGCATCTCCCAGATGACATACGGAAAAATGTTCATGTACACGATGCCCTTCTGGATCGCCTCCTTCCTGAAGTCGCGACCGACCGTGCTGAAGTCAAGGTTGGTGTTTGTGCCAACCTTGGTGCCCTCGAACGCCGCTTTGATCATCTATAAACGCCAGTCCCTTTAGTTTTTGCGAGGCGAGCGAGCGGCACCTTAACATCTCAGATTACTGGTTTTCGAGAGGGGTTTGTACCATTTCAACTTCTTGGGATCCTGAAAGTGTATTCATGAGTACTGGTAACTGAATTTCGCTTCTTTCATCAGTGATTTCCTCATACACCAAACTGCGTGTAAAAATTATCCGCCTCCTTATCGCAATAAATAAGATGCACACAGAAAGAGACAGAACAGCCGAGATGAGCGGCAAGGCAAAGTTGACGTGAGGTGATCCGTCTTGGCGAGCAAGAAGTTGCTGACTCCCAAATCGTGAATATTCATCCCTTAGCAATGTAAATTTCCACTGCTTGAACGACGAGCTTTCTCCGCTAGCAGCAGTAATACGAAAGTCGGATGTTTCCTCCACTTGAGCAGGAGGCGCGCACCATATTATGTGATGTGAAATGTTACGGAAAAGCACGTTGTACCGCATCCCTGAACATCCTGTTCCCGGTGTTGAATGTTTATCTCCGGATAATTTGATTCCTTGCTCCAAGAACTCTCCTTGGGAAGTCGTTAACATCATCATCGACTCTTCCTCATGCGTCACCATGATCCCGATACACTCCCCGTCGCGGTATTGCATCGCGTCCGACAGCGTTTCCCACGAACTTGGTATCTTCACAGTGGTATTGTTTGTTCGGATCGTGACGTTTAAAAAAAGTGAAATGGACACGGGCGACATGATCGGCTTCCCGTGAGGACCACTGCTACGCGAGGGATGTGCCATATCCCCGCAAAAGCGTTCGTCCACCTCAGTCGGGAATGCTATGGCACCCAAAGTGTACACAGACAAGAGCAAGCTAAAAAATAGTAGGTTCACGACCTTGACGACGACTAGTTTCAAGCCAGAACTACTCCATGACTGCGGTGACCGCGTTTTACTGTAGCGGATGGGTGATGACGCAAAAGTCTCCATACGCGAGGTGCAAGCTACGGATTCAGAATTTTCATCAATGATCGCAGCGCCGATAGGATAGTACGCTGCTATCAATGTCGGAAGCAGCTACGGACGCGAGAGGAAAGACTAAGATTGCAAGGCGATCTAAAAATTAAATAAACAGAAAGAAATTCCTTCAAGTTCCTCTACTCGAGGGTACCGTCAAAGGTATATATATATATATATACATTCCGCAATGAATAATACCTACACCGACGCAGAAGAGGAAAACTAACAATTTGAAGACGGCTATAACAACGTGTACGAAGCTTCCCCTGGGATCACAACACTACGCTACCACCCTAAATTCTCAAATGATCTCTCGCCGACAGTAAGAACCCAGGCAAGTGATTTTTACTTTTAATCTCAACCTTTCACTTGACGCTGCCTTGAACTGGACCAACGACATGATCGGGTCGGCTTGCCCGTGTAGCCGGATCGATTGTGTCATCGCGTTCACGGCCTTCGTCGAGAATTCGAATACCAATCCTGTTTCCCATGCCCTGAAACACCGCAGTGTTGTACTTTATCTGGGCCCTCCGTTTCAGGATACAGGTGTACACGAACAGGGCCGTCAGCGCCACCGAAAGTAAAGTTAGGCCGACAACGAGGCCGAGGCGCGATTCTTCGCTGTCCTCAGTGCGTGGGGCCGAGATGCATGTGCCAGGTGAAAGCAGTTGAGACTCCGTAGGACCAGAATGAAGGTTACCAACAGCTTCACACGTTACCAGTCCAACGCCCACACCGGCGCCTAGCTTTGAGTAGGTTCCTTCCAGGGCAGTTTTGATTTCCTCGTACGAGCTTGAGTCGAAGTCAAGCTCCCATGCGCGTTTGTAAAGCATCTCGGCGGCATTTTCGTCATCTGCGGCAATGAAGGGTAGGATCGCAGTCGCGAAGGCCCAAAGCCGCCCAGCATCTTTTGCTGTCTGACCATTTTTTGTGTTCCAGAGGTAGCGCAGAGTGCCTTGAACATAAGGAATCAACGCCAAAGTGCCAATCTTCTCGGCCAGGGAATCAAGAGCCGCACAATCGGACTGGGCGACTTCCTTACCGAGGTTGAACAGCGCAAAAATATCTTGATTGACCTTCGAAATTCCGCTGAAGCCATCTACGCACGTCTTAAAGTTCTCACATCTCTGATCCGCAAGCCGGTACTGCAAGTTACCCCCCTCAGAACCGTGAATGCCGTAACCTTTGCCGCGGGTTTTCGATCCCGCGTAAAATGCAACGGCTTTATCCCAAGCGTGTACTGCGTCGAATTTCTTGCTCCCGTAAGCCTTACAGTCGTTCACCGCGTCCTGCATCTCCCAGATGACATACGGGAAGATGTTCGCGTACACGACGCCCTTCTGGATCGCCTCCTTCCTGAAGTCGCGACCCACCGTGCTGAAGTCGAGGTGGGTGTTCGTG
>MDSY01053399.1_pt1 | contig 21013 bp, 13 predicted proteins | sample 811131 | NCBI WGS metagenome assembly MDSY01 (sample SAMN05326643, study PRJNA326480) | marine metagenome | isolation source: seawater | place: Atlantic Ocean: South West | collected 2010 | reverse complement strand
TGTAATACCATTATGTGTATAATTTCCTTGATCCATTTGCCAGCCTGCATTATTTGTTATCATAAATGTACTAGGTACTTTTATATATACTCCGCCATCATTACCTGAATCAGGTACATTTCCTTGACCATAAAAATTAGGATTTGACTGGCCTCCGTATCCTCCAGAACCTGCACCTGGTATTGGAGATGTTATAGGACTAGAAGAAGTTGGGGGTTGTCCTCTACCTCCTTGACCTATTGTTTCGGTTGTTACAGATCTAAAAGTTTTATCGTGATCACTTGCTCCTGTTCCTATATTTTGACCCGGACCTATATCTGTATAAGTAGATCCTTGGCCGTTTACGCCTGCTCCATGTCCTGAAGATCCGGACGATGTATATCCTTGATGTGTTCCTGCTCCGCCGAGACCTTGATAGAAAAAATATAATCCTCCTCCACCGCCGTTACCTCGAAAAAATCCTGTAGGAGATCCAGATTGTGTAGGAGCATCAACACCGTCGGTATTATTTTTTCCACTGGTGTTACCGCCTCCAGATCCTCCACCTCCACCACCGCCTCCTCCAGCATCATACTGAAAGCTAGGTGTTGAGCTTTTTATCATAGATGTGGTTCCACCGTTATTACCTCTTGCCTGGAATCCAGGTATTGCTCCGCCTGCCCCAACCACAAAAGATAAATCAGTATATGCAGGTACAGATATTTTATTAGATCCTGATAAGAAATATGCCGCACCTGCTCCGCCGCCTGCCCCATTTCCTACAGGATTATAAGATCCTCTAGCACCCGAACCGCCTCCGCCTATTAGTAGCACTTCAATGTCAACATTTAATGGAACCATTTTTGTAACAGTCTCTGATAAATTATATACATCTTGTGTGACTGTAAGATCTACATTATAAAATGCATTACCACTAGTAAATGTATGTACTGGATTTGTATCAGTAGATGTATTACCGTCGCCAAAGTCCCACGAATATCCTGTAATTGTTGCTGAAGGATTATTAACGTACGAACTGTTTGTAAAAGTAACTTGCCAATTACTTCCTGATTGTGCAATAACAAAAGTAAAATCGGCAGTTGGTTTACCGCTAACAGCAGTTACAGATCTAGTCACAACCGCTGCATGGGATTTCTGTGTTCTCATTGAATCCCATGTTTGGCTTGATTGGCCTGTAGGATCACACCATCTTTCCCCGTATATTTCGTATGTATATGTGTCACCTTCTGTTACCGAACCACCAGGATTCCCGCCCTGAACGCTTGGAAAATCATTATACGTACCTAAATGAGGCGGAACTCTAAATGTTGCAGTAGTAGGAGATGTACGCTCAATAACTACATATGATAAACCTATAGCTGTATCAGGGTCCCAGTTTAACTGAAAATATGAATAATTTCCTTGAAAATATTGATTCATAGATACATTTGATAATGTATCTATCGTATAAGTAGAACTATTGTTTAGATTAGGATTTAAAACAACCGGAATTTCTTCTATTTGAAGAGGGCATAATCCACCTGAAGTAACAGCCCCAATTCCAAAAAATTTTCTTACAGTTACAGTAGAATCGCCACTTGATTTTGGAACATTATTACCATCCCAATACGTATAAACTTTAGTTTTGTCTGTCCCTTTAGCATCTCCTGCATTTATAAAATAATCTTCAGATTGAGGTGTATACTTGTAAATAGTTGTACCAAATTCAGAAATCGATATAAAACCTGCATTATTTGGTAATCGTCGAAGTTTGCTTTGTCCGCCAACATTCAAAAAATCATCTGAAAGATATTTAACTAAATCATTTGCCTCATCTACTATTTTCATTACTCCGCCGTTTTGATCACCAACATATAACAAATCAGTAGTTGTATCACATGATATAGTTTCGATATTATTCCATTTGGATTGTGCTAATGTTCCTACTGCATTACCTGTACCGTATACCAAATCTATTGTGCCTGACAATTTTGTTGCTACAAACCCTGGGTTTGTTAATTTATATACATGGGAATATTTGTCAGCAATATATAAAGTATCATCAGAGCCTATTGTAATATCTTGTGCTAATCTATAGTATGGGGCATTAGAGTCACCGTACCCTACTCCTTCAGTACTACCATAATAAGGAGCACCGGTTGATGGCCCTCCTCCCGAAACATTTGTAATAACTCCTGCCTGTGTTACTTTTTTAATAACATGATTTGCAGTAATAAAAAGGTCTCCATTTGAATCTACTGTTATACCTCGTAAAGCATAGTTATTAGGATAGTCTCCGAAAGGATTACCGTCACCAACTCCAACAGGCGGACCGCCTGCTATTGTAGTTACAACCCCGGCAGGTGTAACTTTTCTTATTGCAAGATTATTTTGTTCTGTTAAAAAAATATTATTATTAGAATCTATGCAACCCCGCATAATACTAGTGAACCTTGCTGCCGTACCTGTACCATTTTGATAACCCGACGACTGGCTCCCGACCCAAGTTTCTATGTTATATGTTCCATCTGACTGTAAGGTTATTTTTTTGATTTCATGTCTTACAAGTAAATATATAACCCCGTTTGAATCTACTAAAATATCTCGTGTTTGATTTAGAATTTCATCAAGGGCTTTAGTTGCACCGGTTTGTGTGTTTGGCGCCCCACTATAAAAACCTGTTCCTGCAATTTTTTGTCCTATATGTTTTCCATGACTATGAGAAACATTAGAAACATGGTAAGTATACGTATTAGAATTTTGTTTTATAGGTGCTACTTTATACTTAGATGTTCCTGCTTCGCCGTAAACACCTGCTAGTCGGCTCCCGCCTTGTTCATGGACTACATTACTAACATCATTATAATATATTCTATATTCTGATAAACTATCTGCCATTTTAGACCAAGATAACGTATGATAATATTTTTTATCTGTAACTGTTACAAATGCAGGTATAGTTATATCTACAGTTTTAGACCATTCGGGTTCTGAATGTTTTCCTAATTGCCATATATTATATACTTGTCCATTATAAGCAGAGTTTAATTTAGGCAAATTATGGCCTTCAGCTATATAGAAAAATTTTGCTTTAATTCTAACAGTATCACCTGGTTTTATGTGTCCTAGTTCTGTTCCCCTAGACATAAGTTCTGTAAGGGAAAAAGTAGTATTAACAGGATCTTTTGCAGCAATAGAATCAGTAGCAAAAGGTTCCCAACTATTTGCTATATCAACTTCTAATGCTGTTAAAGAAAAATTACTATTACTAACTATTGTACTATTAACTGTATCATTTGGATTATATATTGAAACATGAAAATGTATACCTGATGTACTAGGTAAATTTACATTCCACGAAACTGTCGGAAGACCGTTAGATACAGTATGCACTCCTGCAATAGGAGTAGTCCAAGAAAATGAACCAGTCATTGTTTCTGTTGTAGGAAATACTGTTCCGTCTCCCCAGTAACCGGTTGTAATAGTTGCTGGATTATTTCCTGAAGGACCATCACTATGTGCTAAGTCAGGTTGTATAGAAAAAATTTGAGAAACAACATTTCCGTTTGAATCTTTTGTTTCTAGCCCGTATTGACCATTATTTGTTGTGTCGGTACTAAACGATATTGCATGTCTTAAATATCCATTTGCACTATCATACTGATGAGGTGTACCGTTGCCATAATAAGGTTTAGATATTCCTGTTAAAATAGCTGTAGGATCTCCATAGGCGGCATAAACTCCTGCTTGTGCAGTTGTCTGATCAGTTCCATCTGCTACTTCATCAATGAATAATCTATATCTTCCTGTTGATGATGCTGACGCATCATATTCTATTTTTATTCTACCGGCATAACTACCAGGGTTCGGAACTGAATTATAACTTATTTCTAAATCAGTATGTGTCTGCGAACCTGCTCCTTCAGGTCGATTTAAATAAAAATATTGTCCATTTGATTGTGCAGTTAATAATGAAGTACCAGGTCTACCTATATTGATTATTCCTGCAGGTCCAGGATTGTATAATTTCCAAATATATCTTGATACATCATACCATGATCCTACATCATTAAATTCTATAACCATTGACTGACCTTTTGAAGAGTCTGTATAGTTTAATGTATGAGTTGTAGTTGATAATGTATTTTCAGCTAAAGCCCCAAATGCCGGAGTTGTTATATTTAAATTTAAATCTGAACTTTGGTTATCAAATTCTTCTGTTATTGTTTCAAATCTATATTGATATAATGTTGAAAAATTAATATTATTACCATCTTGAAAATAAGCATTTGCAACTCCTGTTGCCATTGTAAAAGTATGTATTAATATACCTTCTTTATATATTTTAATTGTTCTTGTAAAACCCGATGAAGAATTTGTAAGTGATATGGCCAATGCTTTATCACCATTGTTGGGTGTAGAAGAATGTGGTAAATTTACTCGAAAGTAGTTTGAAGGAGTATATGCTGAATTCCAATCTGTAACTGCAATAGATCCTGTTGTATTTGCTAACCCACCTATTATTTTGTTAAGTTTTGTTCTATCTGTTGTTTGAACTGATGTACGCCTAGGTGGAAAATTAGTAACTGGTTTTGAAATTTCTGTTAAAGTTATTCTACAACCTTCTGCCATGTCATATGCCCTATTATTATGACTAAATCCTGCATTCATTCTAATAGCAAATGCATATTGAAAATTACTTAAATGAGGTAAATTTGTATCAAAATAATCAATAGTTAATAAATCATTCCAAATTAAACCATTAGAGCCCGAAGTATGTAAAAAACGCATACCGTCATATGCACCATTAGTATGTGAAGGAATTGTATCTAAATCTTTTATCCAAACATTTTCCCAAGTTGCTCCACCTGCAAAAACAGGTCTTGCAACCGAACCTGAAGTAGTACCTAAACTAGAATCTGTTGAAATTGTAGGTACAGTTAATCCTGGCCAAGTAGGATTAGAAGGATGCCATCCTCTTAACAATGTATATGTAAAATCAAATGTGTATAATTGTGTTGTATCAGCTAAATTAAATTCAGCAGTTACAAAAACATAATTATCTACAGAACTGAGCACAAAATCTCTAGGAGTTGTTACTCCGTATACAGCCCAATTATAATTGGTACCTTGCACAAATGATGTTTCGTTTGGCGATGGTCTTTCAGAAAAATATGTTTTTGTTTGAATTATTTGCCCTGCATGATGATCTTGGGGTATATTTAATGTTGTGTTTTCGAATAATATTTCATGTTTAGAACTTGTAATTTTGTTTGTTTTTACACTCATGGTACTAACTCCATAAAGGTAAATTTAACACCGTATGTTGTTAAAATTTTTAAAGTACCTGTGTCTGTTAATGTTTCATATGCTTTACCAAAATAACAAGTATATACAGGAAAATTTATTGTAGGTGTGTCTATTGTAGTTATAGAAACAGGTCCTACTCTATATCCTTGTTGCCCGTCATTCCATCTAACAAGTTCTTTATGCACTAGACTGTATACTTGAGATCTAGGTTGAAATTTTGTCGTATCTAAATGCGTATCACCTAATGTGTTATTATAATCAGGAGAAGCATATGTAGAACATATATCAATGTCTCCTCCGTGATATCTATCACTTCCTCCTGCACCACCTCCTGTTGTATTAGCAACCGACCATAATATAAAAGATATTCGTATAATTAATTTATTTCCTGGACTTATTGAAATAAAATTAGGCGGGGTCATTGCAAATGGAATATAAGGATTAGTTTCACTACTTGCAGGTTGGCCATAACTAAATGCCGATATTTGTGTATCCCAATCAACATCTGCAGAAGTTTTATAAACCTTATGCTTAACTTGTACAATATGTCCTGAATGATGTCCGTCTTCTGCAGGTATTGAAGAGACCATACTCCATTTGCCCCGAGTATCAGTTTTAAAAAGTTCAGCAGTATTGTTGCTATTTGTTATATTATCTACTCGAACTGTACTCATGTCATTTCCATCATTATAATATTAACCGTTGTATTTTGATATAACCCAATTGAATGATTAGGATCAGACGAACTACTTCCTATATCACTAGCAAAAAAATGTCCTACAAGACCAAAAAAACCATAAGTTGGTGATACAGAACCAGGAGAATTGTCAATAACTGTTATTGTTCTTGAAGGTAATACTAATTTCATATTATTATAACTTCGTCTATACCAACCTATATTAATTCCTCGTCCTATACTAGTAGCAGTATTAAATCTAGCAGAAGAAGTATAAACAGTTGTTGGTCCTTGATTTGATGTTATATGATTAGATATGTAATATACAGATGTTAAATCTTGTGTAAAATTATATTGTCCTGAATTTCTAACAATATAATATCTAGCATTTCCGCCTGCTGCATTTGTAGACGGACCAGAAGACGGATAACTTATATAAGGTTGAAAACTAAACTTAATTAAAAGTTTATTTGTTGCTGATGATAATATAATGCCAGGTAATACTAAAATTAATCTAGGATTATAATAATCAGTAATTGTTGTGCTAGAAGTTAATGTTTGTTTATATGTAGTTACTTTAACTATTTTACTGTCATGGTGTGTATTGGCTAATACAACGTCTTTACCTAAAAGCCAACCTAAGTCCGAATCATATGTTGCAATAGTTTGGCCTGATAATGTTTCAATTTTATCAGTTTGTAATGTGCTTGCCATATTTTACACCGTTGATGCGTTTGCTAATGGTCCTTGAAGTTCCATTATTAAAAACCCGTTCCCAGGATGAAAAACTACCTTAGCATTATTTGATAAAGATTGTGCTTTTAATAAAATTTCTACTGTTGGCATAATTTATCCCTGTATTTCCATAAGAGTGATTGAAGATTGAGTAACACCCACAGACCAGTTATCAGCAGTTGTGGTTGGTCTATTAATGTAAACAGTACCATTGGAATAAACCATAATTTTATATGTTATTGCTGTTCCTTCAATGTTTGGAGAATCAAGAAAATTCCAATTTGAACTTTGAAGATCATAACTGGTTGTCTCTTTAAGTTGCCCACTAACTCTACTCCTTGAACTACTTGTGTTACCTATTCCAACCGCAGTACTATCTCTGTAAGTTCGTAAAAAACACGCAACATTTTGTACTGATCCTCCCCCATTGACTGAACAAAAAACCATTATTTTATTAGAATTAGAACTAGGAGTAATTTGAACACTCAACCCTGCAATATCTGTCCATGTTTGAGAAGTAGGTGTAAAACTTAATGCATCACCCATTGAGACACTTTTTACTTGCAAAATATGACCAGTAGGAAAAACATTAGTTGATGCAGACATTAACGAATTAGATATAGTTGAATTAGTAATTGTACTACCAGTTAATGTGCCTCCTGAGGCAGTTATTCCTCCTGAGGCATTTATTTGATTTACTGTTAAATTAGTTCCTACCGCAGAGAGAGTCCAATTACTAGAATCAGAACTTAAAACTGTATTACCACTAACATCGGTAATTTTATTAACTTTTAATTCGCTCATAATATTGTTAAAGTTCCACCTGATTCTATTGTTATCGAATTTGCCGATGGGATGGTAATAGGTCCTATCATCATTGAGTTTAATCCTGCAGGAACTGTTATATTTTCATCCATAGAGCCAACACTTGACAACATTAAAGGTTCCATTTTTAATCTATCAGCACTACTTGTAGATGCTGAAGGAAAATTTCTAGATAATTGACTTAAATCTAATCCTCTACTCATGATGGTGCTCCTTGTATTAAATGTATAGTTACGGCCGTAGGATTTTGCTGATCCGATTCGTTACTTCCCATTGTTTGTATAGATCCTGCACCCCATGTTTGTGTTGTCTTAATAGAATATCCTACATTTGCTTGTGACGTTTGCCAATATGCAGAAACAGTACCAATTCCTTCTACAGTATCTGAATTGGCTGGCAAAACATGTTTAACTTTAACTTTTGATTTAACTGCATTAGTATCTGTTACATCTACAATAGACCAATAACCATAAGGATTTACCGAAGTACTATTGCCACTTATTTTATATGCAAAATCAAATTTTATGAATATATAATTATACGCGGCAGGAATATTTACTGAAAGAGAAACTAAGTCCGTAGATCCTGTGCTAGTTAATGCTGCAGAGGTAGACGCTAGAGGAGAAAATCCGTATCTTATTACGTGTTGATTAGGAAAAATAACACTACTACCTATCGTTCCTGAAGATATATTTGTTGTATCTAAATTAGTAATATTTGCTTTTGCCATTGCAACAGCAGTACTACTACCACTTGAATGTTCTATATCATTTACTATTATTTTACTTGCCATTATATCACCGTTACAACTCCTGCTATTGTTACTTGTTCAGACATTGTTAATGGACCTACTAATGCAGTATTTTTATTAGCGGCACCATATGTACTTACTGTACTTATCGTATCATCATTTTGATATTGATAAGGAATTAATGTATAATCACCATCAACTATCGATGCCATCTGTTGGCCTGCGACTTGCCCTGGACCTGGAGTTGAATTATTACTATTTGAAACTTGAATGTGTCTTACGGTTACTTTATTACCATTAGTCAAATTTGAAACAAAAGTTAATGTTGATCCGCTAAGAGAATAATCTGTTCCTGCAAGCAAGATACTTCCATCTTTAATAACTATTATACTTTCTATGCTCGGCGGAGTATTTGTTAAAGACATTGTATTAACAGTACTTGTAACATTTAAGGTATCCGTTGCAAATACTTGAGTTTCATTTGCTTGTCTAGGTTTAAATCCTAATATTTCTAATGTGTCACCTGAAGATAAAGTAAATGTGAGAGTAATTGTTATGTTGTTAGTTAATAAACTGTAATCTGTAGTGTTTAGTTTAACACCATTTAAGAATAATTCAAAGTGATTTAAATACAACGAATGAGATGAATTAACTGACGTTTCTCCTCCTGTAGCAACAATTGATTCTCTCGTATATATCGCATATGTAGTATCTGCAAAATTTACAGTTCGATATGCTATTACTTCAAACTTATCTGATGATTGAAATGTTCCTGATGCTAAAGTAATTCTCCAGGGAGATTGTTGTGCAGATGCTGTAAATTCATCAGTTCTTAATTTTATTCCATTTTTATAGCAATCAACATATCCTTGTTGATATGCTTGATTTAAATCTACATATGTTTCGGTTCCTGCAAATCCTGAAAACTCTTGTCTAAAATATATAGTATTAGGCGATAATTGCTTTAATCCATAATTTGTAATTTCAACAACATCACTTGCTTTTGTAGGAGAACTTAATACAACATTTTGGCCATCAGTTGCAGTATAATCAGTAGAATTTAACTTAACACCATTAACAAAAACATCAATATTGCCAATAGCATAAGAAAATGCAAATGTGGTATCATTTGCTCCAGCAACTTGGCTATACCTAGTTATAGTGGTTGAAACTGGAGACCCTACCCATTTGGTTCCGTCATATTCTAACACCTGACCTGAAGAAGCAGAATCTGTTGCAGTATCAGATAAGCCTTGTAATGAATAGGTTGAATTTGCTGGAAATGTTATAGCACTTTGTAATTCAACATTAACCCAACCATTACCATCATATTTTAAAATATGATTATTTGCAATATTAGTATAAGTTGTATCTCCTAATTCTGCTATTGTTCCGCCCATAGGAGTTTCGGTCCTAGAAGAAGAAACATAATAAGGTAATCCATTTTTAAAATAAATTTTTCCGCCTGTTGTAGGTTGAGGAATTGTAGTGCTTACATCAGTTTCTATATGAAAAGGTCGTTGTGTTAATACCGATTCTCCTTTTGCAGCATACAATAAATTTGCAGTTGTTCCGTCTGTAATTTTAAAAGAATGGTTTGTTGTTTGATTATCTATATGTAACATAGCCAAAGGATTCATAACACCTATGCCTACTTTTCCTGAATTATAAAATGTGTCATTACCATTATTTGACCATAATATGTTTAAGTTTTTTAATATAAAAGATGTAGTATCATGATCATATACTAATGCGAATTCATCTTTAGATGCTCCTAAAGTACCGTAATTAACATTAGATAAAGTACCTAACGGAAATTGCGTAATAGCCGTTAAATATCCTGCACTTTCATGAGTAGATCTATTATATGCAATTACGCCTTGATCTATCATTGTTTGGGTGGCCGAAGATAAAGAAATAGTGCCTGTAGAAGTTATAGTTCCTCCGGATAATCCCGAACCGGCAATTATTGAAGTTAAAGCATCACCAAAAGATAAAACTCCTGCTCCGTTTGTTGTTAATACTTGACCATTGTTTCCGTCTGATACATTTAATTCAGCAATGCCTATGTTATTGGCAGGTATGTTTAATTTTCCTGCGGTTGCTTCTAATGTAACATGTTCATTTGCTGAAATTTGAGCAGGAGTACCTAATGCTATTTTAGGAATTTCTAATCCATTTGTGCTTGCATTAATTGTAACAGAATTTGTGCTTCCTAATTTTAATGTATTAGGAACAACAAATGTTCCTCCACTCGATGATGTGTCTGAAATTGTAATACTACCTAATTTTATAGACTTGACATATAAATCTTTCCATGTTACACTATTGCTACCTAAATCGTAAGTGTTATCTAATGCAGGTATCATATTTGTAATACTACCTAAAGACGAAGAAACTTCAATTTCTTTAGTTGTATTATTAGTAGTAAATGTTATACCACCTCCTGCTTTTAATACAAATTTATTCAACGAATCAGCAGTTACAGTAGGCTGACCAGCAATTTCTATTTTTTCAAATCTTTCTTGAAATGTTGCTTTTAAATTACCAGTTGAAGTTTCTGATATTTGAAAACCTGATGCTACATCAAATTCTAAAGTTCCAGGATTTTGATATGTAACATTGTTATAGATTACATCAAAATTATTATTATCTACAAACGATAAAGTGCCTGCACCATCAGTTGATAAAACTTGTCCTGCGTTGCCGTCTGAAGTTCCTAATTCCTGAATATTAACAGAATTTGCAGGTACCGCTTGAGGAGCGCCTGTTGTTATACCTAAAAATCTAACTTTTATTATAGCATTGAAAACAGGAGGAATATTAAAAACTATATCCGATGTTGTAGTTGTATTTTCTAGATAATAATCATTATCTTTACCTGGTTGTTTCATGACATCATTTACTGAAACAAATAATTGATTAGGAGTTGATGCTCTTTGAGATAACCTAAATGTAGTTCCTGAACCTGTTCCGTATAATGTATCGACATGAAAAGCACTATTAGCAACCTTAGCTGATGTTATAGAACCATCAGCAACCGTTGTTATTTGTGTTTCTAAATTTAAAAAAGTAACATTTACTACGATACCTATAGGTATATTTTCGTCAAATTGTAAACTGTTTCCTACAACAGAATAACTATTAGGTGGTTGATATAAGTTATCAACAAAAACCAATAATTGAATTGCCGCTGCAGGAGTATTGCTTAAGGTAAAATTTTTAGTATTTCCGTCAGCAGTAAATGAATCTGCAGCTAATGTAGTAGAAGTAGACGTTATTGTTAACTTATTATTAACAGAATCGGAGGTAAGAGTTATACCTGTTCCTGCTTCTATTTCTAAATCACTAGTAGAAGTTGTTAAAATATCAGATTGTCCAGCGACTTTAACTTTACTAAACCCCTGTCTAACAGGTACAAAGTTTTGATTATCAGAATCATAAGCAAGAACGTCTCGATTTTGTAAACCATTCTCGTTTACATCTCCTAAATCAAGTATATTTCCGCCGCCAATAGAGGTCCATATAGCAGATGATGTATTATTAGGATCTTTAGAATATCCTTCAAATTTTCCTGTAGTATCGTTATACCTTATTATTCCTTCTGCAGGAGTTGAAGGTCGTTGGGCAGTAGTACCTTTTGGTACTATCATTCCTTCTGTTCCTCGTATTGTAGGATTGACTGATAATGTTTTTCCAGTTACTACTGTTCTTGCCATTCATGTATTCCTTATGCTAATACTTTTAAGTCTTTCACAACTATTGTGCCTAACATTCCGCTATGTGATTGACATTGATAACCATAATTTCCACTTATCCCTGTAGGAATAGTCCAAAATAAATAACCACTAGTTTTTCCTTGAGCATTAGATCCTGTTAGATATGTAGTATTACCATCATAATGGATTAATCCTGTATCATATGCATTAGAAGTTCCTGACGTACCTGTATTTGTATCTTTAATATAAAAAGGATGATTTCCGTTATTACCAGCAGTTGTTAAATCAAAACAAACAGTTGTACCTGTCATTACATACAAAGTTGGGTTTTGTCCGTTGCTACTTGCAGTTCCTTCATTAATTCTAGTTGTACCGTCAGGCATAAAAATATAATAGTAAGCAGACGATGCTCCTGATACTACGTATGTTGTTGCTGATAAAAGTCTTCTATCAAAACTAGAGGATGCAGTCGAAGATATAGTAACAGTATCAGAAGTATTATTACCTGATATGCTGATTCCGGTTCCTGCTTGAAAAATAAATGTATCAGTCGAAGTATCTGCTGATACATTTTCCCCTGAAGGACAATTAAATGTAGTAAATGCATTTCCTGCTATGGTATCTTTTTGAATAAATTCAATAGCAGTTCCTCCACTATTTACTGCAACTAATTGATTGGCAGTAAGAGATCCAGGTGTGTCTGATAAATCAGAAAATGCAGGACTAGAAGCAGTTGCTGAAATAGTTATGGTATCGCCACTTGTGCCTAAATTTATACCTGAACCTGCATTTAAAGTTAGTGTATCTTCTGCTGAATCTGCAACAACATCAGATTGATTAGAAGTTCCTGTAATTGCTATGGTTTTGAAAGCAAGGCTTGTTCCTCCGCCACCGCCTCCTCCAGAGCCAGTATATGCAATAGTTATAGTTCTTGTAGACGAATCGGTTGTTATACCTATATCTGTACCTGCAGCAAAATTTAAACTTTGTGTGCCTGATGCTTGAATAGTTGATTGTCCGCTAACTAATACTCTATCAAAAAAGTGTAAAGTACCGTATAAATCATTAGCAATAGTTAATGTGTCACCTGTAATAGCAGTTGTTATTCCGTTTCCGCCTGCAACCGTTAATACATCTTGGGCACTATTGGCAGTTGTAAACCCTGAATCTGCATTTATTCTTTCCCATAAACTTTGGGTTGTGCCTCCACCTCCTCCGCCACTTCCTGTGTAATTAATAGTTAATGTGTCACCTGAAATAACAGTATCAATATCATTTCCGCCTGTTACAGTTAATGTATCTGTGATTGTATTAGCAGTAGTTGAACCCGAATTGGCCGCTACTGTACCAAAAACTCCTGTAGGTACTAATGAAAAATCTGCTACCTTAATCCATTCTCCTGAGTTGCTTGTTGCAGAATAGTATAAATCATTATTTGCTACTGCCATACAACCAGGATATGTTGCAGCATCAATGCCCGATTGCAATCCGCTTAATAAACTAAAACTATTTTTAAATTTTAAATTATGAGGTATATTAGTATCACCATTTACTGTTAGTCCTGATGCAATAGTAGTACCAGTTGTTTCCATTTTAAGAACACTAGTTGCGTTATTTTTAAACTCGAATAAAGGCCTGGTTGTTATGTCTGCTACTGATCCATAATGAGTAGAATAATCATCTACATCTGACCCTCTTCTAACAACAAATTCAACAAGGTTTACAGATCCTGAATCTCTAGCACTAGGAATTTCAGAAATAATATTTAACGCAGAACTATTTGCTGTCGAAGCAACACCTGACCTAATAGCAGGAGTAAAAACCCCTGATGCAGTACTACTATTAGAATTTTCAAAAAAATCATTTGCCGCATCTGAAATTGTTGATCTAGAAAAAATTTCTTTAGATGTAGCTGCAGGTAATGTTAATTTTAATGTCTTATCTAAAGTTAAGTTATTTGTAAAAACTGGATTATTAGTAAATGTTAAAGTACCTGTCATTGTAGGACTAGCGTCAGCAGTTAATACAGAAGCATCTACTGATATAACATTAGTATTACTAACATTAATTCCAGTTCCTCCTGAATAAGAAATATTTGCCGCACTAACTGTTATTTCGTTTGTTCCTTCTAGTAAAGTAATATTTGTACCAGCAACTAAACTTTTAAATTCTAACATACTTGTTGTTGAATTTTTTTGATAGTATATTCCTATTCCTTGACCTACGTTTCCTGCTAAGTTGTTTTCTCCTGTAGCTTCTCCAAATTCTAATCCGCTTGCTGCAGAATTAACTTTTACAAATTTTCCTCCTTGATCAGTATAAGCAGAAGGAGTAACATCAGTTAACCCTAAAAAGTTACTAGAACCGCCGCTTCCCCCTCCACCTGTTTGATCAATTGGTTTCCAGTATGCATTTATAGCATCCCATCCTAAAACTTGACCAGCGTTTGGCGAAGCTCCGCTGACGTTAGATAATGAAGATAATACTTGACCTGTAATAGCAGTTAAATAACCGGCAGTAGCATGATTACCCCATCCGTATGCTGTTTGCGAATTAGTTAGGGTTGTTTGAGTAGCAGTATCTAATGAAACTGTACCCGATGCAGTAATAGGTCCTCCTGTTAATCCCGTGCCTGTTGCTACTTGGGTGACTGTACCTGTTCCTGCTCCTACAAATTCACTGTAAAGAAGAACTCTATGTCCACTTGCAGTTTGACCATCATGCACTCTAATAGTGTTTAGGTCCGTATCAACTGTTACTTCGCCTTGAACTCCTGTAAAAGAAGCATGTTCGGCAGTTGTTCCTCTTCTTAATTTTATTTCTGTTGCCATTTTATTTCCTTATCCACTATAAGTTATAGATCCATAGTCTTCTTGGACTGTTGCAGTTTGTGTTATAAGTCCGTAATCTGCACCTATTAAACCATAATCTCTCCTAAATGCAGAATAGTCTTGATATGCTACGGTAATATAACTTCCAGAATCAGTAAGGCTAATGCCATTACCTTGAACTAATCTTTTAAATTCTAAATTTGTTAAATTTTTTGTTTTAAATATACCTACACCTTGTGTTCCATAATTGCTTGCAGTATTTGATTCTCCGCCTACTGCTCCAGGTGCATTTTCAAATGTAAGATTTCCTGCACCATCTGTGGTTAAAACTTGTCCATTTGTTCCATCTGAACTAGTAAATGTAAAATCGTAAAGTTTTAAAATACCTCCAGTTCCGGGTTTTATTTGAACGTTTTTATTTTCTGCAGATTTTATTAGTTTATCATTAACATTAAGATCTCCGCCTAACGTAGGAGTAGATTCATCTATTAAAAATTTTTGATTTGTTGCATTATCTTTTAATGTTTGACTATATCCAGGTAACGCTCTATAAACTACTAACAATGTTTCTTCAGTAGACAATTCATCTGATAGTACTATTCTTACTTGTCCGCTATTAAGAGAAGTTGTATAATCTACATTAGGTTTTTGTGATACGCCGTCTATTGACACATCTAAACTCATCACATCTTGAGGAGCACCATTTGTTAAACCAAATGAAGTACCTGGGCCTGTAAATGTTTGAGATTGAAAATCTGGAATATTTTGAATATTATCAAAATCTACTACCGGAACAACATGATGATATGATTGACCTATATATGACATTACGATTGCTCCAATACACTTGCAAACACTTCGGCGCTAGTATGGGTTGTTTGAACTTTTACAACATCACTAGGTGCTAAATTAAGAGGTTTATCTAAACTTAATGTTGTATTAGGCGGAACAGGTACTTGTTGTAGTATTGTCATGTCTAACGCACCTGTAACAGTTAATACAGTTAATGTAGCAGTATTAGATGTACTCCCGGGATCAGTTACAGTTATCACATAATTTTGTCCATAATTTTTTCCAGGTGTTGTTATTGTAAAAGTTGGTAAACCTGAACTATCTGTTAAAATTGAAAACTTAACATCTGACGATGTTGCAATTGTTCCGTTATTATCTACGACTGATGTTTGTAAAATATTAGTCCAACTTTTTCCTGCTTCCCAAGCACCTGACAAATTGCCTTCGCCCGTAGTTGGTGTTGCATCTGCTACAGATCCTACACCATTCTTGTTCGAATCATCGGCAATTTTTAATGTTACGCTACATGTAGCTGTTACATGTTTATTTGCAAAATAACAAGCGTGAATAATTGCCGCAGTGAGTGTATTACCAGCCGCATATAAAACTTCATCTGTATTTGCTTGTTCTATTGCTCTATGTGCATTTTTAAAAGACGATGCCATATTATCCTCCTAATGCAATAACAAATGCTATTGCATCTCCTTCTGTTATTCCAGTAAATGTACTACTTGATGATGGATCAATCCATTGTCCGTTTGCCGCTAAAAATTTATCAGCAGTTGCTGTAGGTGGATAGGGAACTAATCCATTATCGGTTGAAGTAAATACCGTATATTGTGTATTAGTATAATTTCCTGAATGAATATCTGTTCCGCCTTGGTCAACCGTCCAATCTATATGTTCATTTGCAACATGATTCAATAAACTATTATGGTCTATTTCAGATGCCTTTGCATTTATTTGAGTACCGTTAAATTGAATACCTGATCCTGCAAAATATGTAGTGTCTGAACCTGTTAAAGTAAATACTCTATTAGAAGAATCATATGATAAAACATTATCTCCTGCACCTTCGATATAAAAATCGTCACTTGTGTTATCAGACCCTACTAACCTAACTCGTCCTCTATTATTAGCTGTAGAAAATGTAGGTGTTAAATCGTATGTTGTATCCTGTACTGCCTGTATGTTATCTGCATGAATAGATAAACTATAAGATGATTGACTAACAGTCCAATCTATATGTTCATTGGCGGTTACATTAGATAAATTATTATGTGAAATTTGTCCAGCATTTACTGATATTACATTGGTATTACTGATACTAATAGCTCCTGTACCGGTATATGTAGTATTAACATAATTATCAGGATGAATGTCTGTTCCTGATCCTTGTTGAGAAGAAGACCAATCAATGTGTTCTGCAGATACATAATTTGTTAATAAATCGTGATCACCTTTAAATGTAAAAGTTGGAGACCCGCTACCTTGGGCAGCCGTAGTTGTTACTGATATTCCGTTAGATCCTGCAAACTGCACTTTGTTAGTTGTACTATCTGATCCTGTTAACACTAATTCATCTGTACTAGGATTATTTCCTAATGTATATGTTGTATTAACATAATTTCCTGCAGGATTATCCCATGTTCCATCTGCTTTTAAAAAATATGTTCTTTCAGAAATCGTCGGTGCTGGTACTAGTCCTGTAGATCCATTAGTTGTAGTTGTTGCTCCTTGAAATGATTGATATGTCGGAGCATTAATATTATCTGAATGAACTATATAGTTATTTCCTGTCTGACTAACTGTCCAGTCAATATGTTGTTTTGCAACTACACCTGATAATAAATCATGATTAAAATCACTGTCTACATACGTTGTATTAACATAATTATTTGGATGAATTAATGTAGCTCCAGGTTGATCTAATGTCCAATTTACATAGTTATTAACATGAATATTAGTAGTGCCTTGGTCTGTAGTCCAATCTATATGATCATTTGTAGGAACATTCGCTAAATCGTCATGATTAAAGTCGCTTGCTTGATATGTTGAGTTAGTATAATTATTAGGATGAATTACTGGTCCACTTTGATCTTGTTGCCAATCTCTATGTTCATTTACAGAATAATTTGATAACGAATTATGATCTATAGTAGAAGTATTAATAGTAATAACATTAGTGTTAGATATGCTAACCCCGGATCCGCCTGTATACGGATTAATATATTCCCACCTAGTATTTTGAGAATTATATTGCAATAATTGATTATCAGCAGGACTACCTGAAACTTCTCCTTGAACATTTGAAAGTTGTCCTAATGTTAAAGAAGGAGTCGGAACATCACTATTAATCCAATTACTGCCGTTCCATGTTAGTACTTGATTGTTTCCTGGCGATCCGGCAGATACATCTGCTAAATCATTTAAATTAGAAGAGCCTATTGTAGACATTACTGCCGGTTCCCAACCACTACCTGTGTATTTTAAAAAGTGGCCGGTTGTCGGAGTTCCAGAAACATTATTTAAATCATTTAATTCTTTTGTTGCAAAGTCAGTATCAAAACTTGCACTTGTATACGGATCTGCTAATATAAACGTACCAGAGTTATTTGTTTTTAATATTTTATCTTGTGCTGGTGTACCACTGTATGATATATCTGATAAATCATTTAATTCTAGTGTATATGGTTTAAAAACACTGGTGCTATTATCATATTTTAAAACTTGTTTGTCTAAGGGTGTTCCTGAAATTGTAACATCATTTAATGATGTTAATTTAAGCATTTCGTTTTCAAATTTATTATTACCGGTATATTTTAAAAAGTGTCCTATACTTGGATTTGTTACTGTAATGTCAGATAAATCAGAAGATGCTGAAACCGAACTTATATTAGACCAATTATTATTAACATATTGTTCTAACTTTAAATTATTGCTATTGTATCTGATCTGTCCTTCTTCTGTTCCTGGACGTTGAACTGTGGTTCCTTTAGGTACAATTAAAGAACCTGTGTTATTAATAGTTAAAACTTCAGAAGTAGATGCAATTTTATTTCGTTGATGATCTAAGTTAATGGCCATTAAAAATTCCTTAAGACTAACTTAGATATTTATCTGAAAAAATAAAATGGGGCAAAGGAATGCCCCATTACTATTATTATCAATCGCCTGAAAAACCTGCCGTACTCGAACCGTCTTCGAGTTGTACAATCTCTAATGCGGTTGCAGTAGCGGCTGCTCTTCTGTCTTCAAAATCCCAATGTGCGTGGAATTGACCTGTTGCGGCTCCTGCTGCTGCAGGCTGAACAATACATGTTTTGTTCATCATCTTTACAACTCTACCTATATCATTACCTGATAGGCGTTTACAATTCATAATCATTTCGCCTGGCTGTAATGCCGGAGTTGTTGTTAATGCATTTGTTGCTTCAACTTTATTGACTAATCTACATATTCTTTGTGTAGCAGCATCTTTATCTTTTACAAGAAATCTACGTGAACTTACTTGACGTAAAATTCGACAAATTTTATTTGTTCCTGCTGTCTCTAAACAAGCGATAGCCATCATATCTCCGCCTGTTCCTGCTCTAGTATTGGTTGCGCCTACTGCGGTACCAATCCATTTACTTTTTACTGGTCTTCCCATTTGTTCTCTCCTTAAAAGACGGGGTTGGTCCCCCTATGAGTATATTTATATGAAAAAAGGGTGTATCCGAAGATACACCCTAATTTATCTAGTATACTTTCACTATTAAATGAAAGTTGCGTTGTTGCTAGACATATCAATTAATTGAATATAGTCAGCAGCGTTACCTAAGGATGAAGCTTGATTTGAAAGCTCAACATAACCATATCGTGTCATGAAAGAAACGACTGGCTCAAAGCTGGCTGGATCAAGTACAACACCGGAGCTCATCAACGGAATGTATGGGCAGTAATAAGCTGCGGCATCCATTTCGCCTGAACCTTTGTAACCTACAATTAAATGTGTAGTATCTGCGGCATACTGATTTACATAAACGCGAACTGAACTATTTAATGTACCGACAAACTTTGTGTTTGTTGGTGCTTCAAAAGTACCTTCTGTGCTTCTTGCGAAAGCTGAAGTTGTTGCACTTTGTAAAATTGTAAGTGCCATTGGGCTAACTACGAGCCAGTTACCTGCACCACGACGTGTACGTGCGGCGATGATATTTGCTGCTCGGTTAACCATAACTGCCAATGCGGCATGCTCGTCACCAACAAATGTTGCAGTACCGGAAACATTTTGCTGATTGAAAGCAAGACTTGGAGTTCCGCCTAAAGAATTAAGAGAATCTAAAATCTCTTGATCAATTTCTGCGGTAATTTCTTGTGCTAAAGCAGCCATTACTTCTGCTTCAACGTCAATACCGTGCTGGCTTTGAGCATCTTGTGATGCTTCAAATGTCCAACGTGCAGACAGTCTGCGTGTCTTTGCTTCGACTGTTTGCTTTAAAATTTGGATTGACATTTTTGAACCGGGTGTACCTTCAGATGTTGCAGTATTCTGGCCTTTACCAGTTGCTGCTCCGTCACCTGAATAAGCACGAGCGATTTTATGAGGTCCTAATGCCTCTTCGCCTGCTGTAATGTTAATAGTAGCATTTGTTTCAGCATAGCGAACACGTAATGTATGAATCTGTCCTACTGGACCTGTCATAGGTTGAACACCGATAATCTCGTTAGCGATAACAGTAGGCATAACCCTTCTGATTACAGGAAGGATAACTTTATTCAAAGTAGCGACGTTACCTGCGTTAGATGCACCAACACCAGCATTCTCCATAAGTGCTGAGCGAGTGTTTTCTAATGTGGTTTCCATAACCGCTTTTTTATTGCCTTCTAGTCCTTCGCACAGAGCGTCCTTAGTTGGTTGCCAGTTGGACTCGAAAAGTGCGTCTGCCATAATTAATTCTCCTTAAATTATATTCCTGCTAGTTTCTTAAGGTTAATAATTTCAGCACCTGCATCCGTTGTATTTGGATCCACGTGGACTGGTTTATTACCTGTTACCACAGTTTTCTGTGTTCTAGCTTTTGGCTCTACGTTCTCTTTTAATGTTTCTTTGGATTCTTTTTTAGATTCCTTTTTAACATTTTCATTAAGAACAGTTGGTAAATATTTCTCATATTGCTTCTTAAGATTGTCAGTTTGTACCGATTCTAACAAATCTTGCATAATTTCTTTCTTATCCTTAGAAAGAGGATCAAGCAATTCTGATAAAACTTTATCTCGCTTTGCAGTACCTTCTGCTATGCGAGCTTTCTTTTCTGCTTCAGAAATAGCAACTTGCTTTTCGGTAATTTGTTTATTAGCGTCTTCAAGTTGTGTTTCCATTTCTTTAATTTTACCGGACAGTTTTTTAACT
>MDSY01094986.1_pt1 | contig 21016 bp, 7 predicted proteins | sample 811131 | NCBI WGS metagenome assembly MDSY01 (sample SAMN05326643, study PRJNA326480) | marine metagenome | isolation source: seawater | place: Atlantic Ocean: South West | collected 2010 | reverse complement strand
GAGGTGATGCGCGTGCGCCGGAGCGTGGCGCTCGATCTGTCGAGGCTACTTGAAGGGCCGCGGCAATTATCCCGAGGTGACTTGCAGGTTTCTGGCGTAACATTGTTAGCGATGTCGGGCACGTCCTTGGGCTACGCCGAGCGACTGAGCTGGCGAGATGACGTAGGGGGCACTCTCGGCGACCCCGAGCTCTCTGAACCTGATGCGAATGACCTGGAGGGCAAGATCGATCGCCTCGCGGAGCTCTTCCGCGACGCGAAGGACGGGGTGTGCGTGCACACAGGGGCCGGAATCTCAACATCAGCGGGGATCCCGGACTTTCGCGGGCCCAAGGGGGTGTGGACCCTGCAGAAGAGGGGCGAGCCCATCCCGCCCGCCAAGTGCAGGTTTGACCGCGCCAGACCCACCCCGACGCACATGGCGCTGGTCGAGCTGCAGCGAGCGGGGTTCGTGAGGTACCTGGTGTCGTGTAACGTCGATTGCCTGCACATCAGGTCGGGCTTCCCACGGGAACAAATGGCCGAGTTGCACGGCAACTGCTTCGCCGAACGATGCGAGAAGTGCGGGGCGGAGTACATCCGGGACTTTGAGATGCCCTCGGTGGGGTTCAAACCCACGGGAAGGCGGTGCGTGGCGAAGAAGGGAAAAGGCCGCTGTCCGGGTGAGCTCTTGGACCAGGTACTCGACTGGGACGACGCTTTACCGCCGAAGGAACTCATGGCCGCGGAGCGTCACTCGCGCGAGGCGTCGCTGTCCCTCGTGCTCGGGTCCTCCCTTCAGATCATTCCGAGCTGCAACCTGCCCTTGAAGACTGTCCGGGGCGGGAAAGGCAAACTCGCCATAGTCAACCTGCAAGCCACGGGCAAGGACAAGAAAGCGGACGTGGTGATCCACGAGAAGACGGATGTCGTCATGGCGGGATTGATGCGACGACTGGGACTGACGATACCGGAGTACGTGCACGTGGACACGACGAGGCAGTGGGACAAGACGTTCCGTCCCTTGAAGGTTGACGACGAGGGGGGAAGTGCGAAGCGAGCGCGCGTGAAGTAGCGGCACTACTTCTAGAATCTATAGTGTTTTACAATGTTGCCGGTACTACTTAGATGCAAATGGTCGCACTCGTCTTAGTCTTCAGTTTCTTCTTCTTCTTAGGCTTGTTTGCCGCAGCGGGCTGCGCCGGAGCTTCTGGTGCTGGTGCGGAAGCCACGGGTGGCGTTGGTGGCGGCGCCGGGACAGGTGGCGGTGGAGGAGGGGGCGGCGCCTGCACGACCGGGGGAGGCGGTGGAGGAAGCGCCTGCACAACCGGTGGAGGTGGAGGAGGAGGCGGCGGTGGAGGCGGCTGCACAACCGGCTTGGTAACCGGTGGCGGTGCCTCCACATGCGGCGCGGGCCTCGGCGCTACCGCCTGTGGTGGCGGAGCGGGAGGTGGCTTGGGCGCTGGCGGCGCAGCGAGATTCTTGCCCGAATTCGTCGGCGTACCCCCGAGGCTCAGCTTATCCGCGAGCGACCGGGACGACGTGTTGTCGTCACCGGTGAGAGAACCACGCCGTCTACGCCTTGGTTTCGGCGTTGGAACGTCGTCTTCGTCCTGGACCACAATCTTGCGCCCAGAGTTGAAGCTACTCTGTCGAAGAGAGGACTGCTTTACGCCGGGCTCCTCTTCAATCTTGAACACGTTTTTGCCGCTGCGACTGGGTTGCCTGAAGCTCGGGCCGCGGGATACGGGCTTGTGCCGAGGATCCCAACGCTCTGGTCGCACGTGCGGTACCCTCGATTCTCCCGCGAGCTTTCTCGCCTCGGTTTTGGTCCGCTTCGCCTCCCACGCGATCGCTCGCTGATAGTACTCATCCGCCAATCTCGCGCGCTGCATGCACACAAACATATCCTCCGGCTTGCACACATCCGGTGCCTTGGCCGCGAGGGAAGCGACGATGGGCCGAATGGACGTGGCGTTGATGATGTTGGTATCGTGGTAAGATGCCACCCAGCTCGGTCGAGAAGCCCAAGCCTTCAGGTAGCCCTCGAGGCTGGGTCCTCCGAGGGACCCGAACGAATCCTTGCCGTCTGGGAGCGAAGCCACGCCTGATTCGAGCAGGTTGTACGCCACCAGCAGCACAGACGCGACGAGTGCGTCCGATGCGTCGGGGATCTGCCCGGCGATGAACGGTCCCTTGAGCGCGGTGATGTGACCCTCCAGCTGTGTCACCGCCTCGGACGCGCGGACGCACAACGCCAACCTGAGCTCATCGTCGGATTTGGACATGTACTCCTCGGGCGGGACACCCGCGCGCTCCAGGCATTGACGCCCGTACGCTTTACCCGCAGGATGCTTGCTTCCGAGCACCCTGCCGCCGACGAGCGACGACGTCAGCTTCTCGCACAGTCCCTCAGCATCCTTCAAAGAAAGAGGACCGCGCTGCCGAGCGATGCGTGCAACCTGAGTCGATTGACCAACCGCGCGCTCGAGCAGGTCCGAGAAACCCCCGACCCACTCTCCACTGTCCACCCCACCGGGCGTGCCCTGCATCGCCGGTGTCTTAGCTGGAGGGTACGCGTTTCGGAACCACTGCGGTTTGGCGTAATGGTCAATCAAAATGAGTTCGAAGGGAACGCGAGCCTCCGCGAGGATGAGGCACAGCCGGATGCAATACGTGCAGGAAGGCGCGAGCGGACCCTCGGGCGAGACACCGTCGATGGGGTCCAGTGGGTCACCGTCCGATGCCCTCGCCGAAAGCATCGCGATCCTCGGCGCTCCTGGAACTGACAGGCCATGCGGTCCAGGTGAATCATCCGCGTCGTCGTCGTCGTACTCGCCGGTCATGCGATGGCCAAAATCAGTCTTGCACGTCATACCCGTGCCGTCGCAGTACGACGAGTCAAGCATCCTGGCTCTGGCCATCACGGGGTAGAGCAATCGTCCTCCGTCGCACACGTCAGATGCGTTGTTGGCGAGCATCTGACACGCCACCATCATGGACGCCGCGCTGTACAAAGAGTCGCTCTTGTAGCACTCCATCCAGCTCGGACGTCGCACCCAACGCTGCAGATATTCGAGTGCCGTCGGCGCGCCAACCTCTTTGAGCGAGCAGGGCGCCTGCGGTAACGGCGACAGGCCGCACTCGAGCGCGTTGTGGGACCAGTACAACATGGTGGCGAGGAACGCATCCGCCTGGTTCGGAATCTCGCCGCCGATGAATGGACTGTTGAGGTTCGCAATCACACCCTCGAGCTCGGCGAAGGAGTCAACGGCGATGTTGATGAGGCGCTGCCTCATCGCCGGGGCGGACTCGTCTGGGACCTCAGGAATGAAACCGAATTGCATGTACATCGCGAGGATTGGCTTGGCGGAATCGAGGTTAGACTCCGCGTACCATGCGGCGATCTGTGACATCGCGATCCGCGAGCCAAGCGTGCCGATGTACTCCGTCTTGTAGGGACCGTGGTCGTTGGCCACCTTGGCAAACGCTTCGCTCTGCTGTTTCGCTCGCGCCAGGATCTCGTCGAATTCACCCATCCACTGGTCCGAGTCCGGCAAACCTCCGGGAGTGCCCTGCATCGCGGGGGTGGTGCCCGCGGGGAACTGCTCCAGGAACCAAGCCGGCTTGTCCCGCATGTCGATGAGATACGTCTCGAAGGCGATTCCAGATTCGGCGAGTAGAAGTCCGAGCCTGTGGCAGTAAGGACAGAATGGCATGATAGGCCCGAGCTGGGATGAACCGTCGAGCGCATCACCGGACCCGTATGATGCGCGGTAGGACAGAACAGCCTTCCTCGGTATGCCCGGTACCAGTTGACCGGCAGGAAGGGGTTGCTGTCCCATCACGGGCGTCCAATCCGACATGATCGGCTCGACGAGTCCAACCTCGGCGCGGTAGTGACCATCCAGGGCACGGATCCTGTCCATGACCTCGGTCAAGGCCTTTCCACCCTGGCACACGTCCGGCGCCATCTTACGCACCATGTTCGCGGCGGTCATCACGAGCGAAGCACTGTACATCGACGACGAATGGAACTGCGCACGCCAGCTTGGACGCTTCACCCACCGGTCCAGGTATCGTCTGAGCGCACCGCACCCGATGTCGTTCAGCGAGCACGGCGCCTCGGGTATCTGCGCCAAACCCGATTCAATGAAGTTATGCGCCCAGAAGAGCATGGTACCGGCGAACGCGTCCGCCTGACTGGGCCTGTCGCCACCGATGAAGGGACCCTTAAGCTTACCGATCATGGCGTCGAGCTCCTTCAGTGAATCAGACGCAATCGCGTTGAGGCGGAAAGTCGTGCTCATCGTATCTTCACCGGCGATAACCTCGATGTTACCCATCTTCATCATGCCCTTCATCAAGGCTTGGCCAGTCGGAAGCTCGGACGTGGCGACCGACGAGCTGAACATCGCGCCACCGCCTCGTTGGAGCAGCTTCATGACGTCGGCAGTCTTGTACTGACCGTTGTCGTGGGCCACCTTTGCGAATGCGGGACTCTGCTCGATGCATCGCTTGAGGATTTCGTCAAATCCGCCGACCCAGTCGTCGCTGTGAACCCATCCGCCGGGTGTGCCCTGCATCGCGGGGGTCGTACCAGCGGGGAACTGCTCCAAGAACCACGGGGCCTTGTCCCTGGTGTCTATCAAGTACGTTTCAAAGGGTACGCCAGCCTCGTAGAAAAGCAACCCGAGTCTGTGACTGTAAGGGCAATCCGGCATCAACGGACCGCGAGGCGCGGACCCGTCAAGATCGTCGCCGTCGCCGTAAGACGCCCTCGAAGCAAGCACGGCAGCCCGCGGGTAGCCCGGTACGAGCGCCCCCTCGGGAGCAGGGGCGTAACCGTAGAAGGCGCACTTGTCATCCAAACCAGCCGCGCAGCGATACCCCGAGTCGAGACCTCTTATTCTCGCGAGCACCTTCACACAGTCTTTTCCCTGCCTGCATGCATCGGGAGCCATCTTAGTAACGGTGGCGCACGCCTGCATCATGGTCGCCGCGCTGTACAAAGAATCGCTCTTGTAGCACTCTTTCCAGCTTGGACGTCGCACCCAACGTTGCAGGTAAAGTCGAAGCGACGGAGCGCCGATATCCGCGAGGGAGCACGGCGCTTGCGGCACTGGCATCAATCCACACTCGAGCGCGTTGTGTGCCCAGAACAACATGGTCACGAGGTACGCATCCGCCAGGTTAGGACTCTTACCGCCGACAAAAGGACCGTTCAGCTTCGAGATCAAGCTCTCGAGCTCCTTGAAGGAGTCTGCAATTATCCGAATCAGCCGCTCCCTGGTCTGCGCGGCCGACTCCCCCTCGACCTTTGCGATGCTTCCCATGCCCATCAGCGCGCCCATCATGTTCTTGGCCGAGTCCAGCTCCGATTTTGCGAATATCGCCGCGTACGTCGCCATGCCCACGGTGGTGCCCAGTGCGCCGATGTGTTCATTCTTGTACTGTCCGTGGTCGTGTGCGATGCTCGCGAATTTGGGAATCTTCTCGAAATAAATCTTGACGAGGTTGTCAAACCCACCGACCCACTCGTTGGTACCGAGAACGTCCGGCCACTGCATTGACGGCGTGGTACCCGCGGGATACGCCTCCAGGAACCACGGCGGCTTGTCGCTCTGATCGATCATGTATGGCTCGAACGGCACGCCAGATTCTGAAAGCATCAGACCGAGGCGGTGACAGTACGGACAGTACGGCATGATGGGACCGAGAGGCGCATCGCCGTCGAGGATGTCTCCCGTGCCGTACGACGCGCGGTAAGATAGGACCGCCTTCCTCGGGACGCCCGGTATAATCCTCCCTTCCGGCGCAGGCTGCTGTCCGAAGAGGTGCCCCTCGAAGATTGGGCCTCCCGTGACGGGCTTGTCCAGCCCAACCGCGGCGCGATAGTACTGGTCCGCGCGACGCGCTCGCTCGCACACGGCCGGCAGCGGAAGGAACCGAGGATCGTTCGCGACGTCCGGGGCCATCTTGGAGAACCGGTACGCGTACACCGTCACTGTCGCCGAGTTGTAAAGACTGGTGGTCTTGTAACACTCCTTCCAGCTCGGCCTCTTGGCCCATCGCTCGAGGTACGTCCTGATCGACGGCGCGCCGACGTCTTCAACCGAACACGGCGCCTGAGGTATACCGCACAGGCCAAACTCGACCATGTTCAGCGCCCAGTAAAGCATCGTGGCCATGTGCGCGTCCGCCATGTTTGGCCTGTCCCCGCCGATGAAGTCGTCGTCAAGGTTGGAGAGAAGCTGTTCAATCTCCGCAAACGAGTCGTGCGCCAACTTGACCATCCGGTCCCGCAGCTCCGACCCAGCCTCCCCAGGCATGACGTTGACACCACCCATGCCCATCATGCCGTGCAACAAATTCTTACCATCCTCAACCTTCGTCTCCGCGAACCTGGAAGCCAACAGACCGGTGGCGAGGCTTCTGCAGAGCAGGCACACCACCCTCGTCTTGTGCTGTCCGTCGTCGTTTGCCACAGCCGCGAATCCCATGCTCTGCTCCTTTGCCCTCGCGACGATGTCGTCGAACCCGCCGACCCAGGGCACGCAGTGCTCTCCCGTCGTGGTCCTCATGCAATCCTCCGAGCCGGGAACACCTCCAGGAGTTCCCTGCACAGCGGGAGTGTATCCCGCCGGGAACACCTCGAGGAACCATTTCGCCTTGTCTCTTCCGTCGATGGCGTACTCCTCGTGGGGTATGCCAGCCTCCTGGTACAGAAGACCGAGGCGGTGACAGTACGCACAAAACGGCATCAACGGACCGACCGGGTACGAGCCGTCCAACTCGTCTTCGGTCCCGTACGACGCTCTGGCCGCGAGTACAGCCAGCCTCGGTATTCCAGTCACAGGGGGACCATCCGGCGCGGGCTGCTGGCCAAAGAGGTACCCGTCGAAGTACGGATCTGGGGGTTCCATCGCGACGACATCCTCCTGCGCCTTGAAGAACCTGTTGTCGTGGAATCTGGACAACGCGCCGGGTCCCGCCGTTCTGAGTCCAGCTGCTCCAAAGGCGGTGTCATCCGACCGTTCCGACGCGGCGTACGCCGGGCTCGATCGGCCGCCGTCTTCGCCGCCGCTCGAGGACGCCGGCGGCGAGTCTCTGAGTTCATCCCCTTCGCTATCCTCGGCATCCGCGTCGATCACGCACCCGTCGACGAACTCGTCGAAGTTCTGCCAGTCGATCTGCGGCTTACCGTCGCGCCCAAACCCGATCACGTCCCTCCACCTCGCGGGACCCACCAGCGTCCCGTTGGTGTACGTCGTGGTGCTGCATAGCTCGGCGCCGTAAACCGGATCCAACGCCGTGAACGTGAGATGCACCAGCCACGGGTCCTCCTCGTCGCTCGAGTCGCTGTCGTACTCAGAGTCGGAGTCGGAGTGTATCCCTGGGGAATCGGCTCCGGCTCCGTCTCTGTCCCTGAGCTTCGCCTTTGCCCTTATCCGCTTGGGGGTGGTCATCTCGTTGATGGTCTTGCCTGATTTGGGGCACACGGTCGTCTTCGAATCCTTGAAAACGGTCCACATCGGCGACGACGGCTCGATGGGACACGCGATGGTGTGCACACCACTCACCGTCGCGGGTTGCATCACCTCAACCACCTCTTTTTTCATGAACCCCTCGCCCTCCTTGGTCACGTGCCTTGACAGCAGGGTGACTCGAATCACCGGGTTGTACAGCGTGTGGCACCGCAGGTTACCCACGCGTACCATGAAAGTGGGCACGCCGTCCCTTCGACTCATTATCGACCGAGTGGTCCACACGATATCCTTCTGCGGCGACTGGAACTTGGACACCACGGCGGAGAACACGAACGCGTTCACCACGACGCCGACGAGCATGGAAAAGAACGCGACGAGGTAGCCTCCGTCGGTGCTCGGCATGACGGTGCCAAACGACATCATCAGGATGTGCGACGCCGCGAATCTCAACGCCAGAAGCGCGTTGGGCAAATCCGTGTCCTCTCCCCACTCCTCCTGGGTGTTGATGAGACTCAGGGGAAGAGAGATGAGCCACATCAGTATGATGGCGAACCCATACGTCACAATCGCCAGCATCCCCGTGAACCACCACGGCTTCTCCAGTACCAAGAAGTAGACGTACCCGGACGAGAACATGACGCTCCTGGACCCCTTCGTCGCCGGTTTCTTGTTCGACGCACGCTGCGTAGCCAACAGACGGCGAGCAGCCTGTGAGCTCGTCTCCTTCTGCATAGCCTTGACTACCGATGCGAGGTCCTTCACGGGAGTTCCCTTTGCTTCGGCATTTTGCTGAATCACCTTGTTCGCGGCTAGCTTCCAGGCGCCCTTGGTCCATGGCGAAGACTTCACGGAAGGATCGGGCGTCACTGGCGCATCCATCCCTCCCGGTGCAACCGAGTTACCGCGTTTCCACATCGACGCCATGGGCTCGGACCTTCCCCAAAGTCTCGGTCAGCCCGATGAATTAACGTGCCAAATGTCCCGGGGACTTGGGTGAGCGGGGCGCTCGGGCGTTCCCGCGAGACCGGTCGGGCCTATCGACGCGCTCGCCGACGCGAAAGTCTTTACACAGGTGAACGAAAACACTCTCGCTCACCCCTGTACTCCCAAACCTGTGCTAAAGTGTGTGGCCCTGGCTCCCGAGACGCATAACGTTATTCCGGGACGAGGTGGTAAACGGCTCTTGCTCGTGAATCTCTCGGTGCTGGACAAAAAAATCTACCTATGCCTTGTGGAGACACGCGTGCCGTCATCTGGCGTTGGTCTCAAACCTCGTCGTCGTAAAAGGACACCTTCCTCTCGCCCCTGACTGTCCGTAGCTCTGTCTCGATCCCACCGTTGGCTCCGTTTACCCTCCCCCGCGGAGGTGAAGGGTCGTTAACGGCCTCGTCGTTCAGCGGCATGTACTCCGCCATCAACGCTCGAACCTCCCGGTCAATCTCACCCTTGATTCGGATTCTGTACGCCGCGTATCCGAGAGCGGTGACTCCGAGTAGAACCAGAAGAGAGATGCCGAATATCGAGCAAGCGTCGATAGAGCGCAGTTTGCTCATTTCAACGGGATCCTGGAGACAGGACGTGCCGCCGACGAGCTTGAAACCCGAGCGACATTCGCATCGGTGCCCGCCGAGGACGTTGACGCACTCTTGTTCGCAGCGGTTCATCGCGGGATCTGAACACTCCTCCACCGGGTCGCACACAACTCCGTCGCCATGAAACGACGATGGACACCTGCACTCGACCCCCCTGAAGGTGTCGACGCAAGCGCTGAAGTTCGCGTCTGGTGTCTCCTTGAACCAGCACCCGCCGTGGTCGGGCCGCAGGCACTCGTTGCTCTGCAGAGCGGACGAGAGGCACACCCGCGGCTCTGTTGATTCAAGAAATCCCGCGCAGATGGCTCGTAGGACGTCCCTTGAGGTCAGGCGACCGCGATATTGGTCCAGGTTCACAACCACAGTCGGTAGCATCACGATAGCGCCTCGGCCGGAATCGCCCTGATCGGACTGGAGTTGCATCTCAGCGTCCATCAACGGGTTCACCTTGTTTGCGGAGGTGTCCCCGACGCACTGACTAATTCTGCCCATCGCGTCCGTGGCCAGTCCGCATCCATCCGGTGCGCCCGCACTCATGACCGCCTCGGAGCACGCCGCGGTGAACGTGCCGTCGGCCATGGAACATTTCACCGGGTGCGTCGTCGCGTACTTCCACCACGGAGCGCCGCCTTTCCACGGGACGTTTCCGTGGTGGTCGCCGGTCAGCTCCTTGAAGAGGCAGAGTCTCCTTAAGTTCTCGGTCACGACGTCGGACCCGTTGTACCCGTGTGTTCGAACCTTGTCGGCGATGATCGGGTCGACGTCCTGCCCGTCGGTCGGGTCGGGGGCGCAGTATCTTCCCTCGTTGATGCATAAACCGCCGCACTTCTCCGAGTCGTTCGCCGCGATGGGACAGGACCAGGTGACGTAGTGAGGGGAGAATGACGCGGATCCCTGTTCTTCCAAGTCAACCGCGCTGCTCATTATGTCGCGAATGAAGCCTTGCGTCCGCGTGCACGAATCGCCGCACACCTGGTCGGACGAGGACCACAGCTCCCACTCCACCCGGTCGTCTGGGTGAGATATTGAGTCTTTCCAATCCAGCGTGAGAACCAGCGTGTCGCCCGCCACGGTCGCGGCTCTTAGGGCGTCGCCCACCTTCTTCGTGACGAGAGCGGACGGAATAGAAATCTCCTGCGCGAGACGCGCGAGCTCCGTGCCACCACCCGCACTACCGTCCGGGTCGGCCATCGTCAGGAGGGGCTCGTCCACGTCGTCAGCAACGAGAACGGCTTGAGCCCCAGCCAGTTGGGCGTGTAAAACTTTCTCGGCGAAGTAACAAGAGCCGCGGTCCACGAGGGCAATCGTCGCGTGGCCGACGCCCTTGGCCCTCGGGAGGTCAGCGTACGGAGTGCAACCCAGCGCGTTGTCGGCGGAGTACACGAGCTCCCCGAGCAGGGAGGCGCCATAGAGCGGAGTCCCGAAGTTGGCCAACGCCGTATCGTACTGGCCAACCTGGCTCGCGGGACTGAGAACGCGGAGGCTCGCCTTCTCCACAATGAACGCCGCGGGGCTGGCGTGCGCACCCTGGATGAAGAGGACGACCGTCGAGACCACCGCGAGCCAGGAGATGCTGGAAAACATGACTCTGAGTATGGCGAGGGTCGATACTGTGTCGTCCGAGGAGACGTGCGATGGAGTTCTATGGGGTCAAATATCGGGTGTATCGGCAGTCTCGCCGAAGCGACACGACGCGGCGTCGTCGTTTCCGAGGTTCGATCAATTCTGAAATAAATTCACATCACAACAGTTCGTCAACGTGGAAAGTTGCACCTAGCTCGACGCGACCCGTCACTTTCTGCTTCTCGTCGCGCGAGGCGAGCGGGCGTTGTTAGCTTTGACCTTGCCCTTCTCTTTATCCTTCTCCTTTTCCGCGGGGGCTGGCGCAGAGTCCGCCGCACGACCGAAGGGGTTCACGCCGCCCGTCAGGCCGCTCGTGGGAGTCTCGCCGCCGCCGCCGAGCGCATTCATCAGAATGTTCAGCTCCGAAGACGTAAAGTTGGGCGACGCCGGAGGTTTGCCATCCTCGCCCCTGGGCGACTTCTTCGCACCCGCCGCATCCCCTTCCGCGCCGTCTGATCCCGCGAGCTTCTCGTTCAAGAGCTTGCGCAGGAGCTCGTTGTGCTGCCCCGCAGCCTCTCCGTCCTTGGCCTTGGCGCTGCCGGGTTGCTTCTTGTCAGCCTTGGCGTCATCCTTCTTCGCGGGCGCCGCGCTCGTGCCCGCCGCGCCCGCACCGCCACCCGCTCTCGGTGTCACTGACAGGATCCAGTTCATGACAGCCTGCATGTCCACCGTGGGAGTGTCCAGCGGCGTCTGAGGAGCGGCGAGGGCCTTCGCCGGCTCTGGACCCAAACCGAGGCCGAGCCCCTCAGCCCTAGGCGAGATCAGATCCTGAACCTGCTTCAGCAGCTCGATTTCCACCTGGGTGAGCGACGCCGACGTGGGCAACGCCTCCAGAGACGGTGGCGCCTTGTGCGACGACGGCGGCCCTCGGCCGTCGCCCCTGGAAGAATCCTGTCCGTCGCCCGTCCCGGATGTGCCCCCGGCGCCGGGTATCTTCACGCTGAGCTTCGGTCTCCAGCTGCCTCCCGAAGGTGAGTTATCGGATGCCGTGGCGCGCGATCCCCTCTTCGGGGAACTCGCGTCCGGGGCTTGATTAGGCGCTCGCTTGCGCTTGCCCGAGCCCGACGGCGTTCCTCCCCCCTTTGCATCCTCAACCTTCTTTTCCTCCTTCTTGACCAGCACCGCGTGCCGGTTCTTGACCGCGTTGTCCGTGCGTCCCGTGACCATCCGCGCAATCTCAGTCCACTTGTTTCCGTGCAACCTGTGACCCTCGAGCAGTATGCGGTCCTCCTCCTCGCTCCATCCGCCCTGCTTGATGTCGTTGTTCAGGTAATTCTGCCACCGGCGACGGCACTGCTTAGCGCCCTTGGCCGCCATTTTGGTCGATATCAGCGCCCATTTCTTGACGCCGTACTCTGCGACGAGCGCACGAAGCTGCTCGTCCTCCTCGTCTGTCCACATCTTTCCCTGGTGTCGAATTCAGCGTGTGTCGGTCGCGTCGGACGGCTCCCGCCAACCTAAAATCCAATAAATTGCCAAAAAGGCCCGATCGGGGGAGAACCCTCGCCCGCGCACACGAACGACGTCGGGTGCCACGCGATCCACCGAGCTCTCTGTGGAGGCTTCGAGGATGGAACACTCGGCGCGGTGACGACCACGTGCGTGTCCGCACCTCGCTTATGACGGCGCCCCGGTGTTGAATTCCCTTATCTCCCGATTCCCGTCGGTCGTCTTAAAATCAAACCCCCGCTCGCCTGGCAGCCTGGCAGCCAAGTGGACAAGCTGTGGAGGTCTTCTCGCTCGACTGCTCGGCACCCTGATGAAATCTTCTTCACTTTGCGGGGCCCGCAACCCGAGACCGGCGGTCGTGCGGTCGAGGGTATGGGCGAAGACGGCGATGCCCGGCGGGGTGATGCTGGAGATGCCGTGGATATTCTACTGGCGAGGCGGGTGGAGTCCGGGTGCGATGCCGACGCGTGGTCCTCGGAGGTGCTCGACAGGGTCGAGAAGGGCCAGATCCACCTTTTCTGCTCAAAGCCGGAGGAGATGCCGGCAGCCGTGCTCACGGCGGGTTGGGAAGCGTGGGGTCCGCCTCCACCACCTTCACCGGCGGGAGATGGAGTTGGCATAGAGGCGAACGCATCCACCGAGATGAGCCCTGGATGGGCTAGACTGGAGCGGTGTTTGGGCTTGGGTTGCCACCGTTGTGTGGATGCCTACCGTCGTCAGATTGACGCCTGGGACGCTGACGCGCGCGAGGAAGAGGACGACGACACATCGGTCCTCGCCGCACTCATGCGCGAGCGTGATGAGCGGCGGCTTGTAAGGCAGGCGAGGCAAGTGGTTGCCTCGACGAGTGGCGAAGACACGGGGGACCGACGGCGGCGACTGTTCATCGCCACGGCGTACGAGGCTTTCGTCAGTGGACACTACGGTTCGAACGAGTGCTGCGACGCCGTGGGCGATATGCTGCCCATGGTCGGTCCGTTGAACGCCGCTCGCCCTCTGCGCGACGCGTTGAGTGCGGCGGTGGCATCAGGGGACGTGCCGGGTCTCTTTCAGCTCCTCGCGCGAAGCGACGATAATATCAGGGCTGCAGCGAAGAGGTGTTTCGCCGCGCTCGGAGAGTCCAGGCCGGTGCGCGGGAGGCTACCGGAGGAGACCGCGCGGGTGATCGACGATTGGATCGATACCTTGTGGTCCGCTTTCGAGGAACACGCGACCAGCCAGAGTCAGGATCCCGGAGGATCATTGGCTCACGCAAACAAACGCTTAGTCGCTTGGAGCGCCCTCGCGGATGCGTTGCAACAGATGGGCCCGATTCCTCGAGGCGAGGTGCTGGCGCGCCACCCAAACGTGCTGAGTGCCGCTCTGGATGAGTTGACAGACGAAATCACGGACAACGCGACGATCGGTTTGTTTGCCTCGAGGGTGATGTCGGAGTTACTCCCGGCGCGGGTGGACTCGGACGTGAACGGCTCACCGTGGCTCGAAGCCGGCGTTCCTCCCGGCACCGCGGTGGACATGCTCGAGGCGGCTGCGAGACAAGCGCTGAATGCGGATACGCGAGATGCGATCATACTGGCGATCATCACCACGCTGGAGTCTCTCAACGGAAGTTCGGAACGGGAGGATGTCGCCGCGTCTACGTCGGCGATGACGTTTCTGACCCAAACCGTGCCTAAGAACCCCCACCTCTTCGACGAGTGCACCCTTTGGATCGCCCGGCGAGGTGCGCTGGATGTCATAAGACGCAGCTTCGCGCTCGGACGACCGCCCCGAGAGACTAACAATGATTGGGCGACTACGGTCACGGTATGTCTCGCGGCGGATCCGTCGTTCAAAACCAATTACTCGGTGATGTCGACGGCGCGTGCCACCAAGGCATCGGAGGCGAAGAGGTCAGCGAAGATGAGCGCCGAGACTGTCGCGGCGATGGGCTTCAGGGCGGATGCGGCAGCGCTGAGCGCACTAGCTTGGCACGCAGCCGGTAACGTGGACGGTGGGGTTGGTCTCGTGAGCGACGGCGTGAACGGGATCATGGAAGAAGACGCGATGGCGCATTCAATCTGGGAGGATGGCCTCGACAAAACCGACGATCGTTCGCCCCGAGAAATCGCGGCTGAATGTTCTGCGGGTGCCATCGCCTCGAGGCTCGATGCGACGTCGTCCATGAGGTGGACGTGCGACCCCGACGGGTGGAAACTGACGAGGAATTCCATCGTGGTCAACGGCTTGCTCGCGGCTGCGGCGGATCTCGCGCTCTCACCCAAACCAAAAGACAAGACGCCCGCGGATGGAGGCGTCGCAAACGTCAGCGCCGTTGACCTCACCAATTCGGCTTCCGTTGGCGCGAGGTTATCTTCAGAGCTGCTTCAGTCGTGCACCGCACTCGCGGCATCGCCCGATCCGCTCGCGGCTGCGTCTCTTCCCTTTGATGCCATACGGGCGGCAGTCGCGATGCTGATGGGCCAGCGTGCGGATCTACGATCGGCGGGAAGGGTTCTTCTCAGCTGCCAGGCACTCGGTGTCAGCCGGAAGAGCGAAGTCGTCGGCCCGGAGGTGTGGATGAAGGTGTGCGCGGTTCCTGAAGCCACACTGGCGGCGCTGGAAGGTGCGGCTGACGCATTGGCGGCTGCGATGGAGCTGGGCGATGCGTCCATGCGTGTCAGCGCCTCGTCGTGGTGCTTGTTCCAATGCAAATCTCTGATCCCGTGCGCAGCGGAAGCGTCCACGAGAGGCGCGATGGACGACCTCTGGCGACAGTGTGTCGTCGCTCGTGCCGCTCTCACGAGGGATGTATGGGATCACTGTGTCGGAGTCATCTCCGATTCCAGACATCTCGCCGGTGAAAGCTTCTCGCAAGGCGATCTCGTGCGCGTGTTCCAGTGCATGCCGGATCTCTTCAATCTCTGGTACAAGGGTGCGTCTGAGGCGAAGGAAAAACCGCTCGACCCCAACGCGGACGAGGTTTACGAGAACGACGTGTTCGAGACACTCGCTCATGGTGCACGAGACGAGTTCGCCGCGCTGAGCTGGCTTCAGGATTGCGTGCGATGGGGAACAACCGCGCTGACACCGGCGGTGGCGAACCACTGGATGAAAGCCTTGGAGGGAACCCTCGAAGCTGCGACGGGTCCTCTGAAGATTACCAAGATCGGCAGTCTTCCCTTCACCGCTAAGGAGGCTGCAAAGGAAGTGTTCGTTGAGCTCCACGGCAAGCAAGCGGAGAGGCTCGCGAAGTGGTTCCCGGACGAGGCGCCGGGTAACCTCGGCGTGGGTATGCTCGATGCGCTCCCCGCCAGGAGAGAACAGAACGCTGGGGAGCGATCAGTCGGCCAGGCTCGGGAACAGCCAGACCAAACCAGGCGCCCATCCATTCGGGAACGGCTTCAGGCTATGAGTACACCACTCGGAAGGACCCTGGGAAAAGGCGACGATCGGATACCGGCGCCGGGATCCAGGGACGAGTTGGACGCCTGGAACACTGAACGGGGCGGGTTCGCGGACTACCCTCCCGACGAGGAGAATGACTACGGCAGCGGTGGTGAAAAAGATCGCGATCATGACGTGATTGATCTGCTGTCCCCAGGCTCGGTCCGGGGTTCCGGTGGGATCGGAACCGCGCTCGGCGGTGGTTCAAACTGGCAACCCACATCCTCCCTCGGAACACTCTGGGGTCAGCCGCAGCCGCCGCCTTCTTTACCATCGGATGGCAAGTCGCCGTACGAGCGCGCCATGGAGAAGGCTCAGCGCAACAAATCGTCGAGGAGAACCACGACACCGATGGCCGACGGCGACATACTCGCGAGCATACGCGCGGGTGGGCCGACGCACAAGAGAGCGCCGGCTAAAGGTGGCGTTAATTTGCCGCGCGGGATGAGTCCGCAAACTGCCAAAGACGCGAGGATGGCTGCAGCCGCGCGGCAAAATCTCGCTGATCTTCACAGAGAGCGCGATGCCCTCGCGCAGAAGCGGGAGGGTGAACGAGCCGCCGCCAAGGCTGCCCGTCTGGCACGCTTGGCGGAACGCAGGGGCGATGATAACGTGATCGATCTCGTCAACAACGAAGGAGCCGATAGAGGCGCGTCGAGGCGAGAGCAGGCGTTAGCCGCACTGGAAAACGCCGAGCGACTCAGAAAGACGGCAACCATCGCTCCCGTGGTGAAGGCTTCCTCACGTACGGTTGTCGCTCGACGACCTATTTTCGGATCCAAGAAATTCGAGCCCCCGTGGACGCCGCCGAGGCGTGATGATCTAGTTGGTGCTGCGCTTCGGTGGTCCATGGGTCACATCCGGTCCACCAGGACTGACCAAGAGCGAACCGGCTCGTTTGCGCGGCGGAAGACGTTCACGTCCGCGCGAGAGTACATCGAGCATTTCGCTCCTCTGATGCTCGCCGAGCTCAGAGCGCAGTTGGCCTCCGCATTGGATGAATCCGGGGGTAACCCTCCGGGCGTGGTGCTGGCCGCGACGGTCGATCAGCTGGTTGGGAACGAAGGAAGCTACCACTCCTTGCGAATCAACCTGGGAAGAACCGCCGTTGGCGACGCGTTTCTTGAGAATGACCTCGTGCTGATCGAGAAGCAGAGACCCGCGTCCGGATCGACGACAAACTTTCCAACCCCGCATTGTTTTGCGTGGGTCGAGGGGGTCGAATCGGGTGCACGGTCGGGCAAATCTCAGGCGTCGGATGGAGGATCGGGCGTGTGTCTCAGGGTCAAGGTGTGCCTTGTGGAGACTCCCGATGCGACAGTCCAGTGGCTCACAGGCAACGGCGGCGGCTCTCTGAACAGGGACAAGGAGGGGCAGCGCAGAATGCATATGCTTCGTGCGCTATCCAGGCAAGGCGGTTCGCTGAAACTGTCTAGACTGTCCAGCCTCACCACCGTCCTGCGCGAGATGCAGGCCCTGGTTCATGTTCAGAAGGTACCGATTTTCAAGGCCTTGTTCCATCCGAGCCGAAATGCATCGTCTTCTTCAAGAAACCCGGACACGCCGCCGGATGGGATCGGGATGTCTTTCGATCAGTGGAGTTCGATCGCCACCTCGCTGAACGGTCCTCAGCTCGAGGCTGTTCATACCGCTGCTTCAGCCTCCGCTTGCAAGTTCAGTCGGAAAACCCTCGTCGAATCGAACACCGCGGCGTCCAAGCAAATCGTCTTGATCCAAGGGCCACCCGGCACTGGAAAGACGCACACAATCGCGTCGTTGGTGCAAGCAGCGCTCATCGGGAACGAGGCTGTGCTGAACGGCACACGTTCGTCTCGGATGCGCAGGGTGCTGGTATGCGCTCAGAGTAACAGCGCCGTCGACGAGCTCGTCGTGCGATTAGCCGACCGCATCGACGCCGCAAAGTACGGACCCAAAGTTTCCAAGTCATCTGATCGTCGCCTTTCAGAGGTTGCCGACGGGGATGATGCCACGGACACGCGTGCGCTGGTTCGTCTCGGGCGCGAAGATGCGGTACGCACTGACGCGCTCCCGTACCTGGTGACCCGCGCCGTGGACAGCAGCATCAGACCGAACGACACCGCCGCGAGCGAGAGGGAAAAGGAAGTGTCCATCGTCCAGTCCAGGCTCGAACGCCTGAGCAAGGACATCAAACATGAGACCAGCCTCGCGGAGGGAAAGGAGGAAATCCCGGGTCAGTTGATACATCTCCAGATGCTCCAGGCGCAGCGGCGCAAGCTGCTCGGCGAGCTCGCGATTATGCGTCAGAAGCAGAGGAAGCAGCGCGACGGAGCTAAAAAGGCAGCCGGGTCGGCCTGGACCCGAGTCGTCGGCGGCGCGGAGATTGTCTGCGCAACCCTTTCCGGTGCAGGTCTCCTCGCCGCTGACAGGACCGGCGCGAGAGCTGGTGGACGCGGAAGAGGCGGTGTGAAACAAGGCGCCACGAGCGAAGAGGCTGAGGCTGCCATGGTTGGCTGCGCCGTGCCGCTGTTTGACCTCATCATCGTCGACGAAGCCGCTCAGGCGACGGAGGCGGCGACGCTGGTACCCCTTCGATGGCTTCGTCCGGGTGGTGCGGCTGCTTTTGTCGGCGACCCGCAACAGCTGGCGGCGACGGTGCTGTCGCGTGGAAGTGCGAAACGAAGCATCGAGCAGTCGTTGTTTGAGCGATTGCAGGACGCCGGGGCTCGGACGCATCTGCTCTCTGTCCAGTACCGGATGCACCCCGAGATTCGGCAGTTCCCCAGTGACGCTTTTTACGACGGGAAGCTGGTCGATGGCAACGTCGTGCCGCACGGATCGCTGGCAAACCTCGGGGCGTATGTTGCATTTGACGTCGCAGAGGGCTACGAGCAAAGGGGGCGTTTCAGCGGGCAGAGTTTAAGCAACGCCGCCGAGGCTTCCTTGGCGGCTGTGTTGTACACTAAGCTTCTGTCGCGGGCCGATGTGACCCAAAGGGTAACTGTCGGCGTGGTGACGCCGTACAAGGACCAGATCGCTCAGCTCAAGCGCGTGTTCGAACCGCTCATCAAGGGTCGCCCAGAGGCTCACGTCACTCCCGTTGAATTTGCGACGGTGGATGGCGTCCAGGGTCGTGAATTTGACGTCGTCATATTCTCCTGCGTTCGCGCGATTCAGGGCATGGACGCGGCGTCCGTTGACCTCACCGACGAGTTCGAGTACATGAACGACGCCGAGGCTGCTGCGCATTCACGAAGGATGATTGGCTTCCTTTCTGATCGGAGGAGGCTCAACGTCGCACTGACCAGACCGAAACGCGCTCTCTTCGTTCTCGGACACGCAGCTACTCTGCGACGCGCGGATGAGATCTGGTCTATGTTTTGGGGAGACGCAGAGAGGCGAGGCGTCGCGATTCGTGCCTTGCGGCCATACGGTTTGCACAACTTTGATCGATGGGAGCGGGTGAATCACGTTCCATCCGATGAAATCAAGGTTGAGGAGAAGCTGCAAGTCATGGCTCCGGATGTCATCAAGCCGGCTGATGTCGTGAAGGACTCTCGAGACGCCGTCGTCGACCTGACTCTCGACGATGATGCCGTGCCCATGAACTCGGCCAGAGAGCCGCCTCGTCACCCGGCCATGAGCGCACGACCTACGTCCAAACCGGTGAAGCGTCGCGCCGATGAAGGTAACACACCGTCTTGGCTTCATGAGCCTTTGAAGCCGAAGAAGCCGAAGGTTGAGTCGACCGGTGCGGGTCGCGTTCGTCCAGTCCAGGCTTTGCAGACGGTACCGAAGTCACGATCAACGGGGAAGACGACGACGTACAGAACTGGAGATACGTTCGCGAAGCCCAGCGCCACGGCACTCGGCGCCGGTCCATCTGCGCAAAAGATGGATGCGATGCGGCGAAGAGCCGAGAAGGAACGAGCCGAGGCTATTGCAGGACATGAACCCCGGGTCAGTTTGCCGCCCAAGGCGAACAAGAAGCCGCCGCCGGGCGGTGTGTTGAACTCCATTCTGAAGGGCATGAGAAAGAACACTTAGAGTGTATAGCAAAATAGCCTGTAGTCACGAGAACCAAACTTCCCAAACTGCCCAAGCTCCCGAATTTCGAAACTCCTCAGATCTTTCAGAGTGCCGAGCGCGGGGCTCGCGGCGACCCCGGAGGATCGTTCGATGGCGCCCTCAAAGCGGCGCAAGACGTCCGCCGTGCAAGAGCCGGCATCCGGAAACGCGAGCTCCGGTGTGCGAACCCGGCGTTCCGCGACCGAACTGGGCGACCTGCCCGACGCCCCCGACGCAGATCTCGACGCCGAGCCCGAAGAGCTCTTGTGCCCCATCACGCGAACCGTGTTCCGCGACCCGGTGATGGTTGTCGAATCTGGGCACACGTACGAGCGGAGCGCCATCCTGGCGCACTTTGAGCGCAACGGGGCCAGGGATCCACTCACGCGTCGCGCCCTGAGCAGCACGAAGGTGATGACGAACTGGGCGATGCGAAACGTGGTTCAGGCTTGGCTGGACAAGCACCCTGGCGTGACGCCCGACGGGTGGGACAGTCGCGAGCTTCTAGGGTTAGGGTTAGGGTTAGGGTTTTTGTGGCGCCGCGTGCGGCCACTAGGACCTGGCGAGCGACTTTTCGAATTCTCTTTAGTTATAAACAGGTGTTTTTCCCCGTTAAAAAAGTTCCAAACCGCGGCTGCAAATTTCTTGATGCCGAAATGGTGGCAGCAAAAATTTTGATGCCGATCCGGTTTTCAAGCTTTTGGCGTCAAATGTTTTGCTGCCAATCCGTTTTTAGGCTCTGGCGAAAATGTTTTGAGGCCAATCGGACCCCAAATCAGTTTTAGGCTCTAAACCAGATTGGCCTCAAAATATTTGTCGCCAGAGCCCGAAACCAGATTGGCCTCAAAACATTTGTCACCTTGAAAATCCGGTTCGGCAGCGTGTCGTGGATTTCTTTGCAAGTGGTTGTGATCAAATCGGAGACGACGGAGACGAAGGAATTGGATGATGATTTTCATCGATCGTCGCCAGAGACACGATTTTCACGCGAAACGTGCTAGGGATAAAATAATGAGTCGGGGCCGAGTCCCGACGGCCCCGACCTCTGTCGAATCGTTTTGTTTTTCTCCCCGTGGCTTATGGGTCGTTGTTAATTTATTACCTTCGAAGGTACTTATTATTCTTTTTTACGTTTGCAGTGGCGTCAAATTTTTGTGTCGCCAGATCCCAATGAGGCCAATCTGTGAACGCGAATGGCGCCGCGCACGCCGGCGCCGCCGCTCCTGTGTATGATCTCGGACCTCACGGAGGCGGCGCGGTGGTCTCGTTCAACCCGCGCGCCCTGGACGCGGTCCGAGGTTCCGTGTACCAGGACGACGGTGGGAATGAGTGGTTCTCGCGCCAACTCTTGGCGGACGGGGGAAAGAGAGATGGGGACTGGCTTTGTTTCGAGTGTGGTTGGCGGAACTGG
>MDSY01060640.1_pt1 | contig 21019 bp, 22 predicted proteins | sample 811131 | NCBI WGS metagenome assembly MDSY01 (sample SAMN05326643, study PRJNA326480) | marine metagenome | isolation source: seawater | place: Atlantic Ocean: South West | collected 2010 | reverse complement strand
TTTATATGTAATGGCAAACTCATCTGAAAAAATAAAAAAAGAATTCAGCTTCTGGGTAAAACAAAAACCTAATAATCCAAAAGAAAAAATATTAGCAGTTACATCTATATACAGATCTTCAGGAGCTGAAAAAGCAATTATAAATAAAATTGAAAATTTTTCTAAATCTATAGATCTCAAAGTTAATGATTTAGTAATAGATCAGAATAAAAAAGAAAAGTTTCTTGATGTAATTAATAAACTATTTAATAGAGATTTTTAGAAAAGCCTCTTAATTAAAGCCTGAATAAACCAATTTTTTTTAAAAGTTAACATTAATTTTAACTCTTCCCAAATAGTAGTTTTATTATCTAAAAATTTAAAAATTTTTTCTGGATCATTTTTTTCAAACATGGTTTTAAATAAAAAACTTCCCTTGTCATTATATTTATACAGAACATCTAAGTAAAGTAAATCATAAAACCAAAAACGACTATTTTTTTCAAATTTATTAAGGGGTTTATCTTTTTTTAAAAAAGATACAAGTGATTTTATCTTATTTACAGTGTTTAAAAAAGTATAACCAGTACTTGCTTTTGTCCACCCTCCAGCTGTTCCTATATTGAGTAAATTTTTGGTATTATCAGACTTGAATTTGTAGGCTGTCATTGGAATACTTCCTTGTTCGGTTTCAAGAACTTGATAGTTTCCAGAATTTAGATTTTTAAGATAGCTTTTTATAGAGTTGACATATTCATTTTTTTTTAATTCATTTGGAGAAAAAAGAGTATACTCAACAAGAGCTTTTGTTTTTGAAAATGGAAGAACATACATGAATCTGGTTGAATTTTTCTGTGGTAAATCAAAATCCATAAAAGTTACAACATCTGGTGTAAAAATTTCATTTTCAGTAACGACTAATTGTCCTAAAAAATGTTGTTTTAGTAATGGATATTTTGTTTGATTTTTTAAAATGTTAATATCATATATACTGGAGAAGATGAAATCTCCCGAAAAGTTTCCTTTGTTTGTTTTTACTGTATTATTAGTTTTATTAATTAAACTGATTTCAGCATTTAAATAGGTCAAATTTTCATGTTTAGCCACCGTCAGATCTAATTTTTTATAAAAATCAATTCCCTTTATCATTTTATAAGTATAGGGTTTGGTTAAGAATTTTTTTTCAAATTCTGGAGCATTAAAGTAAGCGGAATCCCAAGATCTACAAACAAGTTGATCTAAATCACTTTCACCCTTTTCCCAAAAACACCATGTTCTATCATTTATTTTTTTGGAATCTTTTTCAATTAGTAAAATCTTTTTATCCAAAAAAAATGGATCTGAGACTAATTTGTTTGCCAGGAGTAAACCAGATGCTCCACCACCACAAATAATATAATTATAATTTTTAGTTTCCATAAAATGTAATTTCAAAAGTATAGAATTAAGATTAATACTTCGGTTTTTCAATTGTTTTTTTCATAAATGTTTTATAGTATAAAACTTTTTTATAATTTTACCTGATCATAATTTTAAAATGGAAAATATATTTTCTTTTTTTGAATCTATTAACCCTGTCATAGGAGCACTCTATGCAACTATTTTCACATGGGGACTTACTGCTTTAGGAGCATCATTTGTTTTTTTATTTAAAACTATGAATAGGGCTTTGTTAGACGGAATGCTAGGGTTTACAGGGGGAGTTATGGTTGCAGCAAGTTTTTGGAGTCTGTTGTCTCCAGCAATTGAAATGACACCAGGTCAAGGTTTTGAAAAAGTTATTCCTGCTTCTGTAGGTTTTGGTTTAGGTGCAATTTTCTTGTTCTCCTTGGATAAGATACTCCCTCATATTCATATTAATTTTAAAAAAACCGAAGGAATTAAAACACCCTGGAGAAGAACAACTTTAATGGTTCTAGCCATTACACTTCATAATATTCCAGAAGGTTTAGCTGTTGGAGTTTTATTTGGTGGAGTTGCTGCTGGTATTCCTGAGGCATCGATTGCTGGAGCTGTTACTTTAGCAATAGGAATTGGTATCCAAAATTTTCCAGAAGGTATCGCAGTTGCAATGCCTTTAAGGAGACAGGGGGTTAGTCGTTTTAAAAGCTTTTGGTATGGACAGTTATCTGCGATCGTAGAGCCCATTGCTGCCGTTATTGGAGCTTTGGCAGTAACCTTTTTTACACCGATCCTTCCTTATGCACTTGCTTTTGCTGCTGGAGCCATGATCTTTGTTGTAGTTGAAGAGGTAATACCAGAAACTCAACAAGATCGCTACACAGATATTGCAACTCTTGGGTTTATAGGTGGATTTATAATCATGATGATTTTGGACGTTTCACTTGGTTAGCTATCTTTAGAAATTGGATTCCATCCCTGTGCAGTCAATTCTATTTGCTGATTAAGTCCAGTTATTAATTTCCCCACAGTATCTATATTTGTAAAGTGACCAATAATTGTTAAATATGGGTGACTCTTAATTTTATCATAATCAGATTGAGAAAGAGCCATTAAAAGCTCATAATCTTCACCTCCATTTAATGCAGCCGTAGTTGGATTAATTTTGAATTCATCACATATTTTTACCACTTCTGGATCAATTGGAATTTTTTCTTCATATATATTACATCCCAGTTTTGAGGCTTTACAGAGATGGAGGACCTCTGAGGAAAGTCCATCACTAATGTCAATCATTGCATTTGGAGTAATTTTTAGTTCATTTAGGAGTTCAAAAACATCTTTTCTTGCTTCTGGCTTTAATTGTCTTCCCAAACTGTAAGTATATGATTCTAGATCAGGCTGAACTCCGGGATTAACTTTATAAACAGACTTTTCTCTTTCTAGAACCTGAAGGCCAGCATATGCTCCTCCTAAATCACCAGAAACGACTAACAGGTCATTGTTTTTTGCTCCACTTCTTTTAGAGATACTTTTTTTTTCAATTTGTCCAACTGCTGTTATTGATATTACCATTCCTTTTGAAGAACTTGTAGTATCTCCTCCAGCTAAGTCCACTTCATATTTTGAACATGCTGCTTTAATTCCACTATAAAGCTCTTCTAAAGCCTCCACAGTAAAGCGATTAGATATAGCCAAAGAAACAGTAATTTGTGTAGGTTTAGCATTCATCGAGTATATGTCAGAAAGATTAGCTACCACAGATTTATATCCTAAATGTTTAAGCGGGACATAACTCAAATCAAAATGAACCCCTTCAATTAATAAATCTGTACTAATAACACTAAGATTTTTTTTAAAATCAATTACACAGGCGTCATCTCCAATTCCAATAATTGTTGATGGATTTTGAATTTTAAATTTTTCAGTTAAATGATTAATTAATTCAAATTCTCCAAGATTTTCTATCGAGGTAAGTTTTGTATTTTTATTTTCAAACATTTATCAAAAGTACACAAATAGATGTATCATTTTTATGTGACCATTATTAAATGAATTCATTAAATTGCAAAATGAATAAAATATTCCATTTTTTCTTATTCAGTATAATTATTATTGGCTGTAACAAGTATGAGTATGAGATAATAAATCAACCTATCGTCAGTGAGTCAATTTCGATTAATACCGATTCGGACTCTATTCCATCAACAGTTGATTCTAATTTAACTGAGGATACCCTCAATAAAGAAGTAATAATATGTGAAAATGGTTTTGCAAATAGTTTTCCTTGTAAAGGAATGAATTTATACAGTCATATTTCTTTAAGAGATTTTGGCAGTGGGTTTGCCAATGATAATTGGGGATGGACTGATCTAGAATCGGGTAAAGAATATGTTGTTCAGGGTTTAAATGATGGAACAGCTTTTGTAGATATAACAGACCCTTTAAGTCCTATTTTTAAAGCTAAAATTCCTGTTAATACTCCCAGCATTTGGAGAGATATTAAGGTTTTTAAAAATCATGCTTTTATTGTTTCTGAAGCGAATGATCATGGTCTTCAAATTTTTGATTTAACTCGTTTAAGAGAGATTGACTCTTTTCAAATAATAAGCCCTGATAAAAAATTGAATACTTTTGGAAGTGCTCATAATATTGCAATTAATGAAGCTACAGGATATGCATACATAATTGGAAGTCAACGTTTTTCGGGAGGCCCCATATTTGTTGACATAAACGAGCCTAAAAATCCAATAGAAGTTGGAGGATACAGAACGATGGGGTACTCTCATGACGCTCAAGTTGTTGTTTACGATGGTCCAGATGAACAACACAAGGGCAAAGAAATATATATTGGGAGTAACAGCGACGGCGGATCAAACAATAAAATTGTAATAGTTGATGTTTCAGATAAAAATAATCCATCTTTAATAACAACAATATCATATGGAAGTTCTGGATATGCTCATCAAAGTTGGTTGTCAACTGATCACAGGCATTTATTTTTTGGAGATGAGTTAGATGAGTATTATTTTGGTGGAAACACTAAAACATTTGTTTTTGATATATCAAAATTAACAGCTCCAAGTTTAACATATACATACAGAGGAATAACAACAGCTATTGATCATAACGGTTATGTTTCTGGAAATTTATTTTACTTATCAAACTATACAGCAGGTCTCAGAGTAATTGATATCTCAAATATTCAGAATAACTCTATGGATGAGATTATGTATTTTGATACATATCCTAATCATGACATTAGTAGTTTTGATGGAGTTTGGAATGCTTATCCTTTTTTTCAAAGTGGAATTATAGCTATAAGTGATACAAATACTGGGCTTTATTTAGTTAAGGCCTCTGATTAAATGAAAAAATATATAGTTATTTTATTACTTTATTCATGCTCCTCAGAGTTTTCTGAAATAAATTTTTCAAGTATAAATTTTTTAGAAAAAAAAATTGGAGTTATAAATATTATAGGGGGAACAAATGAGGATGTTGTAAAGAAAGTTATTTCAACAAATGACGGAGGTTTTGTTCTTGTTGGAAATTCAAAAAGTACAGATGGTGATTTTGACAAAAAAAATAGAACAGGAAATGATATTTTTTTGATTAAAATGGATCCCATAGGAAAGTTAATTTGGACACAAACTTATGGGGGTTCTGACGATGATATAGGAAATGACGTAGTAGAAGCATCAGATGGAAGTTTCTATATCATTGGATACAGTAAAAGTAATGATGGAGATGCCACGGTTAACATGGGTCAGCACGATAATTGGCTAATTAAAACTGATTCTTATGGAAAATTAATTTGGGAAAAAAGTTATGGTTTCAAGGGCCATGATCATGCTTATAGTATAATCAAAACTAATGACGGTGGACTTTTTTTCAATGGTTTTTTTGATTTTACAGCCTCAGGTGGACAAGGAGATTCAGCCCGTCACGGTGTTGGAGAATTTTGGTGTCATAAAGTAAATATAAATGGTGATATAGTATGGAGAAAATATTTTGGAGGTACTAATAATGATAGGTCATATGATGCAGTTGAAACAGAAGATGGAGGTTTTATAATCGTTGGGACATCAGAAAGTCAAGATGTGCAAATTTCTAATCCTTTTGGAAGCTATGATATGTGGATAATAAGATTGTCTTCTGCTGGAGATTTATTGTGGGAAAAATCTTTTGGAGGAAGTTCAATTGATGAGGCGGTTGCCATAATAAAAAATCAAGATAATAATTTTACAATTTTAGGAAATACAAACAGTAAAAACATTGAGGGGATTGTGTCAAAAGGAATTAATGACTTTATTCTTTTAAAAATAAATTCCTCTGGAAATATTATGAGTAAAATTTGTCATGGAAGCTCGAAATTTGATTATGCAAAAGATATTATTCAAACTGAAGATGGAAGTCAATTTGTAATAGGTTATTCAAGAAGTTCAAATGATTTAAATAATTTTAGTCTTAAAAATAATGCTGTGTTTTTAAGTCAAACTCAACCTAATGGGATAATACAAAAAACATGGCAAATAGCAGGAGACGGCGAAGATCTTGGATATTCGGTTTCTCAGATTAAAAACGGTTCAATAGTCTTGGTTGGAACAACTGAGAGTAACGATGGAGATTTCATGTCTAAGGTTTCAAATGACAAAGATATTTTTATTGCTATTTTGAATGAATAAATATTATGATTTAATTATCAATATTTATATAAGAAACCCTCTATATATTTAGTATTGCGTATATTTGCAATCAATTATCAAACTTTATATAAAGATGATTAAAGTGTCTGCCTCGGCAAAAAGTAAAGTTAGGATGTTAATGCAGGAAGAAGGTTTTGATCCAAACCATGCCTTTGTTAGAGTTGGAGTAAAAAGCGGGGGATGTTCAGGTCTTTCATATGAGCTCAATTTTGATAATGAAACTAATCAAAAGGACAAGCTTTATGAAGATAATGATGTTAAAATCATAGTAGATAAAAAAAGTTTACTTTATTTAATTGGAACTACTCTTGAATATTCAGGAGGTCTCAATGGAAAAGGATTTGTATTTAATAATCCCAACGCACAAAGGACTTGTGGTTGTGGAGAAAGTTTCTCTCTATAAATAATATTTTATGGCTTACACAGAAGAAGAATTAAAAAAAGAACTTGAGACAAAAGAGTATGAATACGGTTTTTATACCGATATAGAATCTGATACATTTCCAGTAGGATTGAATGAGAAAATTGTTACTGCAATTTCAAAAAAGAAAAATGAACCTGAATGGATGACATCTTGGAGACTTGAAGCTTATAAAGTTTGGTTAAAAATGGATGAGCCTGATTGGGCAAATGTAAATTATAAAAAACCAGATTTTCAATCTATTTCATATTACTCAGCTCCCAAAAAACAGGATAAATATAAAAGCTTAGATGAAGTTGACCCTGAGCTATTAGAGACTTTTAATAAATTGGGGATTTCTATTGATGAGCAAAAAAAACTTTCCGGTGTAGCAATGGATATTGTTATTGACTCAGTTTCTGTTGCAACAACATTTAAAGATACTCTTGAAAAAAAAGGAATTATTTTTTGTCCAATTTCTGAAGCAATTATAAATCATCCTGAGCTAGTAAAAAAATACATTGGAACAATTATTCCATCTACAGATAATTATTACGCAGCACTAAATTCAGCAGTATTTACAGATGGATCATTTTGCTATATTCCTAAAGGTGTTAAGTGTCCTATGGAATTATCTACTTACTTTAGAATAAATCAAGCAGGAACTGGTCAGTTTGAAAGAACTCTTGTCATTGCTGATGCAGGAAGCTATGTGAGTTATCTTGAAGGCTGTACTGCTCCTTCCCGAGATGAGAATCAGTTACACGCAGCAGTTGTTGAATTAATTGCCCATGATAATGCTGAAATTAAGTATTCAACTGTTCAAAATTGGTATCCTGGAGATAAAGAGGGTAAAGGTGGGGTTTATAATTTTGTTACTAAAAGAGGAATATGTTATAACAATTCTAAAATTTCTTGGACTCAAGTCGAAACTGGTTCTGCAGTAACCTGGAAATATCCCTCATGTATTTTAAAAGGGGATAATTCAATTGGAGAGTTCTATTCTATTGCAGTAACAAATGATTATCAACAAGCTGATACAGGAACTAAGATGATTCATATTGGAAAAAATACTAAAAGTACTATTATTTCCAAAGGAATTTCTGCTGGTCAATCTCAGAACAGTTACAGAGGGCTTGTTCAGGTAAATCCAAAAGCTCTTAATGCTAGAAATTTTTCTCAATGTGACTCTCTATTAATGGGAAATAATTGTGGAGCTCATACTTTCCCTTATATAGAGGCAAGGAATAATTCAGCTCAAATTGAACATGAAGCTACAACAAGTAAGATAGGAGAAGATCAAATTTTTTATTGTAATCAAAGGGGAATTGATACTGAAAAGGCAATAGCACTTATTGTAAATGGTTTTAGTAAAGAAGTATTAAATAAACTTCCAATGGAGTTTGCAGTAGAAGCCCAAAAATTATTAGAAATCTCCCTAGAAGGATCAGTGGGATAAAAAAGTATTATTATGTTAACTATAGAAAATCTTCATGCATCTGTTGATGGTAAGTCAATTTTAAAAGGAATAGATCTTGATGTAAAATCTGGAGAGGTTCATGCAATTATGGGTCCAAATGGTTCAGGAAAAAGTACTCTTTCGTCCGTTATAGCTGGAAATGAAATATATGAATTGACTAAGGGAAATATTCTCTTAAATGGAGAGGATATAAATGAACTTGACGCAGAAGAAAGAGCTCATAAAGGATTATTTATGTCTTTTCAATATCCAGTTGAAATACCTGGCGTAAGTGTCACGAATTTCATTAAGACCGCCATTAACTCCTCAAGAAAAGCGAAAGGTTTAGAAGATATGCCTGCTAGTGAAATGTTAAAGAAAATAAGACAGAAAGCAGCTCTTCTTGAAATTGACACAAAGTTTTTATCTCGCTCACTCAATGAAGGATTTTCTGGAGGAGAAAAAAAACGAAACGAAATATTCCAAATGGCAATGTTAGAGCCAAAACTATCAATACTTGACGAGACTGATTCGGGTTTAGATATAGATGCTCTCAAAATTGTATCTAACGGTGTTAATAAGTTGAGAAATAAAAATAATGCTGTAATTATAATTACTCACTACCAAAGACTTCTAAACTACATAGCCCCAGATTTTGTTCATGTCCTACATGATGGAAGGATTGTTAAGTCCGGAACAAAAGATTTAGCTCATGAATTAGAAGCTAAGGGTTATGATTGGATTAAACAAGAATCAAACTAATGGAGTTGAAGGATAAATTATTAGACTCCCATCTTGCATTTGAAGAAGAATCAGAAGTTAACGAAACTATCCAAGGATTTAGAACTAGAGCTTTAAAAATTTTTGAAAAAAAAGGGTTTCCTACAAAAAAAGTTGAGGCATGGAAGTACACTTCTTTGGTTCCAATTATTAATAAAGATTATGCTTTATTTCCTAAAACAGACTCCGGTATTGAACTTAAAGATGTTAAGCCTTATTTTTTGTCTGAAATTGACACTTACAAAATAGTTCTTGTTGATGGTGTTTATAATCCATTTCTTTCACAAACAACTCATGACGGATTAGATGTATGTCTTTTGTCAGCGGCGCTCAATAAGCATAAATACAAACCAATAATAGATAAATACTTCAACAAAGCAGCTGTTAAAGATGAAAGTTTGACTGCTCTTAATACAGCATTTGCAAAAGAGGGAGCATATATATACATACCAAAAAGTAAAGTTTCAGAAAAACCCATTGAAATCATACATTTTTCTACTGGTGAGCAAAAAGCTCTATGGCTTCAACCTAGAAGTCTTATAGTTGTTGAAGAAAATGCTCAGGTACAAATAATTGAAAGACATCAAAGTTTAAGTGAGCATGATTCTGTGACAAATACTGTTACTGAGATATTTGCCCATAAAAATTCATTTGTAGACTATTATAAAATTCAAAATGATCTTGATTCATCGAGTTTAATTGATAACACATATATTGTTCAAGAAAAAAATAGTCATGCTAGTGTTCATACTTTTTCATTCGGAGGAAAACTAATAAGAAATAATTTGAATTATTTTCACAAGGGACAAAATATAATGTCAACCCTTAAAGGATTAACAATTTTGAGAAGTAAACAGCATGTAGATCATAATACGTTAGTTAGTCATTCTAAGCCAAATTGTGATAGTTATCAAGATTATAAAGGAATATATTCAGAACAATCTAAAGGAGTTTTTAATGGAAAAATATTTGTCGATAAAATTGCTCAAAAAACAAATGCTTTTCAGCAAAGTAACAATATTTTGATTGATGATAAATCAACCATAAACTCTAAACCCCAGCTTGAAATTTTTGCTGATGATGTTAAGTGCTCTCATGGCTGTACCATTGGACAGTTAGATGAAGACACTCTATTTTACCTTCGTTCTAGAGGAATTCCAAGAAAAGAAGCTAAAGCATTATTAACTTATGCGTTTGCAAATAATATTTTACAAAGTGTTAAGATTAATGTTTTGAAAAAAAGGATAAACGGACAAATTGCTAAAAAGTTAGGAGTAAACCTTGGATTTGATTTATAATGATAGATATTAAAAAAATAAGAGATGATTTTCCAATCTTAAAAAGAAAGATTAATGGAAATCAATTAGTTTATTTTGATAACGCTGCAACATCTCAAACACCCCAAGTTGTTATAGATGAAATTTCTAATTATTATTCTAATTATAATTCAAATATTCATAGAGGTGTTCATAAATTAAGTCAGGAGGCAACTGACGCATATGAAAAAGCTAGAGAAACTATTCGATTAAATTTTAATGCTAAACATTCACATGAGATAATTTTCACTTCTGGATCAACCCACGGAATAAATATAGTTGCATCTGGATATATAGATATTCTAAAAAAAGGAGATGAAATTATTTTGTCAGAAATGGAACATCATTCTAATATTGTTCCATGGCAGATGCTTTGTGATAAAACTGGAGCAGTTTTAAAAGTTGCTCCAATGGACGATAATGGAGTTTTAATTTTGGAAGAATTTAAAGCAATTTGTAATAATAAAACTCAGTTAGTAGTTATATCTCACGTTTCAAATGCTTTAGGTACTATTAATCCAATTGAATTGATTTTATCAATTGCTCATTTAAATGATGCAGTTGTTTTAATTGATGGAGCTCAAGCGGCACCTCATATTAAAATTGATTTGCAAGAATTAGATATTGATTTTTATGTTGTTTCAGGGCACAAATTAATGGGACCAACAGGAGTTGGTGTATTATACGGAAAAGAGAGACTTTTAAATATGTTACCCCCATATCAGGGTGGAGGTGAAATGATAGAAGAGGTTACTTTTAAAAAAACAACTTATGCAAAACTGCCTCATAAGTTTGAAGCAGGAACACCTAATATAGCTGGAGGAATTGCTTTGGGAACTGCAATAAAATACTTAAATAAAATCGGCCTCAATTCTATAGCTAAATACGAGAACATACTTCTTGAATATGCTACTATTGAACTTCTTAAAATAGAAGGATTAAAAATTTATGGACAGTCTAGAGAAAAAACTGCTGTAGTATCTTTTAATATCGAATCAATTCACCCTTATGATATTGGTGTAATTTTAGATAAATTAGGGATAGCTGTAAGAACAGGGCATCACTGTGCTCAGCCTATTATGGATCATTTTAAAATTCCAGGAACAATTAGAGCTTCTTTTTCTTTCTATAATACTAAAGCTGAAATTGATATTATGATCAAAGCTATAAAACGAGCAAAAAAAATGTTATCTTAAATACTATATTTAGTTATGAAATCAATATCTAATATTCAAAAAGAAATCATAGACGAGTTTGGACTGTTTGATGACTGGATGCAGCGATATGAATACATGATTGAGCTTGGTAAATCATTACCGATAATTGATAAAAAAAATAAAACAGATGATAATATTATCAAAGGTTGCCAAAGTAAAGTCTGGGTTTATGCAGAATTAAAAAATGATAAAGTAGTATACACAGCTGATAGTGATGCCATAATTACCAAAGGAATTATTGCTTTACTTTTAAGAGTTTTTTCAAAACAGCACCCTTCAGATATTTTAACTTCTGATACAAGTTTTATTGATGAAATAGGTCTTAAAGAGCATCTTTCACCTACCAGAGCAAATGGACTCTTATCAATGATTAAACAACTAAAAATGTATGCAATTGTATATCAAACTCAATTGAATTAAAATGGATAACCAGATAGATGTTAATGATTTAGGTGAAAATATTGTTAGAGTTATTAAAACTATTTTTGATCCTGAAATCCCAGTTGATATATACGAACTAGGACTTATATATGATGTGTTTGTCAATGAGGATTTAGAAGTTAAAATTTTGATGACATTAACAACTCCAAACTGTCCTGTAGCTGAAACTCTCCCAGTTGAGGTTGAAGAAAAAGTTATGTCAATTGATGAAGTTAAAAGTGCTTCTGTAGAAATAACTTTTGATCCTCCTTGGTCTAAAGATTTAATGAGTGATGAAGCTAAATTAGAATTAGGAATGCTATAAAGTTATGAATAAGACTATTGTAAACCGAGTTTCAAATAGCTCACTAGTAACTATTGATCTTGAAGAAATTCGTTTAAAAGGTGTTAGATCTTTTTTTGATTTAAAAACTATTCTAGATCAAGGTGTTATTCTTAGAGAAAATAAAATAAGAGATTTTATCAAGGTCAATGATTGGTCAAAGTATTCAAATCAATTTGTAGCTATTGGATGCAGTTCAGATGCAATTTTGCCTTCATGGGCTAAACTTTTGATAGCAGCTTCTCTTAAGCCTTATGCGAAAAAAATTGTTATTGGTAGCCTGGAACAACTTGAAACAGTTCTCTTTGAATGTATAATAAATGAATTAGATTTTACTAAATATACCAATAAACCAGTAATAGTTAAGGGTTGTAGTGATTCTTCAATTCCAGATTCAGCTTATGGTTTCTTAATTAATAAACTTCAAGGGATTGCTAAAAAGATATCTTATGGAGAGGCATGTTCTTCTGTTCCTCTTTGGAAGTCAAATAAATAAGTTCTTTACTTATATTTTTTATATTAGACCTTATGTTGTCTAAACCAATTCTAATAATTACCTACTATTGGCCACCTTCGGGAGGGTCAGGAGTTCAAAGGTGGTTGTACTTTTCAAAATATTTAAAAATACTTGGTTATTCTCCTATTGTTTTGACAATTGATATTGAATCAGCTTCTTATCCTTCGTCAGACAAATCTCTTATAAAAGAAGCTGATGGTATCCCGGTACACTATGTAAAGTCCTTAAATTGGATTAAAATATACTCATTTCTAAAAAACTCCAAAACTAGAAATGAAATACCACAAGGTGAGTTTTCAAAAAAAGGATTACTAGATTATTTTGCAAGTTTCATTAGAGGAAACTTTTTTATTCCAGATGCAAGAGTTCCCTGGGTAAAACCAGGAACTTTAAAAGCTTTAAAAATAATAAATGATAATAAAATTGATAAAATTATTACGTCAGGACCTCCTCACTCAACCCACATGATAGGTTTAAATTTAAAATCTAAATTAAATATAAAATGGATTGCTGATTTTAGAGATCCATGGACTGACATGATTTATTTAAAATCATTTTTTAGACTTCCTTTTTCCAAGAAAAAAGACTCTATGTTAGAAAAAAAAGTTTTGTCAAATGCAGATTCAATTTTGACAACAACATCAGAAAATTTCCACCAGGAATTGCAGTCAAGAATATCGGTGAAACAAAAGTTTTTTAAAATATACAATGGTTTTGATTCCAGTTCATTTAATAAAATTGAAAAAAAAATTAATAAGGAATTTAAAATTATTTTTACTGGCCTGTTAACTAAAAATCATTCCTATAGATCAATTATTAATTCGTTAATTAAATTTAAAAAACTTTATCCCGAAATAAAGCTTAAAATAATTTTTGCTGGTTCAATTTCTAATGAAATTATAAAAGAATTTAAACAAGTTATAAAAATTGAGTATTTAGGTCATATTGATCATTCTAATGCAGTTGATTTGATGCACCAAGGGAATATTCTTATAAATTTTTTATTCGATGAAAATAAAAAATCTACAATGATTTCAGGTAAAATAATTGAATACATGGCCACAGGAAATCCAATTTTAATGGTTGGAGATAATGAAGGTGAAGCAGCAAAGTTATTGTCTAAACAAAGTTATAATTTAACAGTAAGGCCTGATCAAACTAATCTAATTATCTCATTTATAAAAAAAAATTATGATGATTGGTCGAAAGGAAAAAAAATTAAAGGTGAGTTTGATTTAATTTCATCTTATTCAAGGAAAGAATCAACAAAAAAATTGATCAAAATAATTGAGAACCTTTAAAGATTATATAAATTGTTTTTTTCAATAAAGTCTAATACAACTAATGGAACGAAATCCTTAATAGACTCGCCATTTTTTTTCTTTTCACGAATAATAGAACTTGATACTTCCATAATTGGCGCATCAAAAAACTTTATTTGTGTATTAGATTTTAATTTTAAGGGAATAGAGTTTATATTAACCCTAGGATATACATATAATTTATGGTGATTCAAAATATCATCATGATTTTTCCATTCATTAAAACTTTCGAGTAAATCACTACCCATTAAAAAAATATATTCGATTTCCGGATTTTGTTTTCTTAAAAACTCTAGAGTATCACAGGTAAAATTTGGAGATGGAAGTTTCGATTCAATATTGGATATTTTTATTTTAGGATTTTTTGTAGTTACTAATTCTACTGCTTTATATCTTTTATTAAAATCACAATTTATAACTCCTGATTTGATCGGATTTTGCGGAGTTACAACAAAAATTACTTCACTTAGGATCTTATTATTTAAGAAGAATTCAACTATTTCTAAATGACCATTATGAATTGGGTCAAATGAACCAAAAAAGAGACCTTTTTTTAGCATATTTTTTTAATGAATTCACTAACAATTTTTTCAATTTCTAGTTTAGCGAATTCCAAATTATTATTAATAATATTAAAATCGAATTCATCAGATAATGCGATTTCTTTTTTTGCTTTAGATAATCGGATTTTGATTTCCTCTAAACTCTAAGTCTTTCTGGATATTAATCGATTTTCAAGTGTTTCAATGCTTGGGGGGCTTATGAAAATTGATAAAGTATTTTTTAAAAATTGTTTTTTTATGTTTAATCCACCAATGACATCAATGTCAAAAACAACTATTTTATTTTTTATCCATATTTTTTCTAATTCAGAATTCAAGGTGCCATAATAAGTTCCTGGATAAACTTCTTCAAATTCTAAAAAAGATTTATTTTTTATTTCCTCAATAAATATTTTTTTTTTAAAAAAATGATAATCTTTACCGTTAATTTCTTTTCCCCGTGGTAGTCTTGAAGTTGCAGATATTGAAAATTCTAATTCAGAAAAAACATTTAGTAAATGTTTAACCAGAGTTGTTTTCCCTGATCCAGAGGGAGCAGAAACAATAATCATCTTACCTATTTTCACTACAATACATTTAAAAGTTGTTCTTTAATTTTCTCTAATTCATCCTTCATCTGAACTACTATTTTTTGAAGTTTAAAATTATTTGCCTTTGAACCAATTGTATTTATCTCACGACCCATTTCTTGTGAAATAAATCCAAGTTTTTTTCCATTAGATTCTTTAAGGTTTAAAGTTTCTTTAAAATATTTTATATGATTATTTAGACGTACTTTTTCCTCAGTGATATCATATTTTTCTAAATAATAAATTAATTCTTGTTCAAATCTATTTTTATCAATTGAAATCTTAAGATCCAATAGAGATTTTTTCAATTTTTCTTTTAAAGAAATAATTCGGGTTTTATCAATTTTTGAAATCACAATAAGATTTTCTTTAAGTAGAGTTAACCGATTAATAAAATCATCAAAAATGGTTTTTCCCTCTTGACCTCTAAAGTCGATAACTTTTTCTAATGTTGTTTTAAATAGAGATATTACTTTACTTTTTTCATTATTACTTATTTCATCTTTTTCATTTTTTATCGTGTCGGGTAATCTCATTGCGATAGATAAAAGATCTACTTCACTATTTGACGACAAACCTTTTAACTGATCAATATAATCTTCAACAACTTCGTTGTTAATTTTTGTATGAGATTCTAGATCAGTTGATTTTTCATATATTGAAATATCAATTTTACCTCTTTTAAGAAAAGTAACTACATTTTTTCTAAATTCAGATTCTAACTCTCTGAAGTTATAGGATGTTTTAAAATTTATATCAAGATTTTTACTGTTTAAAGTTCGAATCTCTATAATAACTATTTTGTTTTCGAAATAGGACTCACCTTTTCCAAAACCTGTCATAGAGTGTATCATATTTAATCTATCTCACGAATTTTAATATTGCGATAAGAGACTACATCACCATGATCTTGAAGACCTATATGTCCTGTTTTAAATTCCCCAAAGTCTACAAAGAAATCATCATCAAATTTGGATCCACTAACTAATTTCTTCCATGGCTCTCCATTAACCGGAAAAACAGCAATTTCAGTTCCGTTGAGATTAACACTTCCTTTGTTTGAATTATGATTTATTTTTAAAACAGTAAGGTTCCAGCTTTCAGCTGGATTGCAAACATCTGAGCTTGGCTGAACTAAATCGTAAAGAGCACCTGCCTGATGAAATTTTGGATTTTCTTTTGCATCGGGATGTCTCTCGTTATCCAGTACTTGAATCTCAGGTCCAGTTTGATATGCCTCATTGTATTTCGGATCTTCTTTTACACCATAAAAAATTCCACTATTTCCGCCTTTTGATATTTTCCATTCTAAAGAAAGTTCAAAGTTTGTATATAAAGAATCAGTAACAATATTGTGACCTTTTCCTGAACCAATATTTTCTCCTAAATTGTTAGGACTAAAGACCATTGCTTTATCAACAATTGTCCAAGACGGACTCATCTTAGATTTATTAAACTGGTGCCATCCGTTAAAGGTTTTACCATCAAATAAATCTATCCAATCTTTCGACATTGATTTCTCTGTTTTTTCTGTTTCTGACGAGACTGACTCTTTTGTTTTTTTCTTGGGTTGACCTTGACAGGACAAAATAAAAACTCCCATTAATAGTATTATATTTTTCATATTATAAGTTTAAAATTTGTTTTAAATGATTTTTATCAATTTCTCCTCCTGCAAAGTCATCAAATGTTTTATTGGTTGATTCAATTATGTGTTGTTCAATAAATTTCGCTCCTTCCTTGGCTCCTTGTTCAGGACTTTTTATACAACACTCCCATTCCATAACTGCCCAAACATCACAGCCATATTCAGTTAGTTTAGAGAAAATTTGTTTAAAATCTATTTGTCCATCACCAGGAGATCTGTATCTTCCTGCTCTATCTTTCCAGTCTTCATAGCCTCCAAAAACTCCTTTTTTACCATTGGGTCTAAATTCAGAATCTTTCACATGAAAAGATTTTATGAATTCATGATAGTGATCTATATATTTTACATAATCAAGTTGTTGAAGAACAAAATGGCTTGGGTCGTATAATATATTTACACGTTTATGATTATTAGTAGCCTTTAAAAACCGTTCAAAAGTAACTCCATCATGAAGATCTTCTCCAGGGTGAATCTCATAACAAACGTCAACACCTTCTTCATCAAAGTGATTTAAAATGGGCATCCATCTTTTTGCTAATTCAGAAAAACCCATTTCTACCAGGCCTTCAGGTCTTTGAGGCCACGGATGCCATGTGTGCCATAAAAGTGCACCTGAGAATGTAGCATGTGTTTTCAAACCAAGTCTTCTGCTGGCTGTTGCAGCTTTTTTTACAGTTGAAACAGCCCATTCTGTTCTGGCTTTTGGATTATTTTTATACTCCTTAGGAGCAAAATTATCAAACATTAAATCATATGCAGAATGAACTGCTACTAATTGACCTTGAAGATGAGTTGATAATTCAGTAATTTCAAGCCCATAGCTATTTACCTTCCCTTTTAATTCATCGCAATAAGTTTTACTCTCTGCAGCTTTATCTAGATCAATTAAAAAACTTTCCCAAGTTGGGATTTGAATTCCTTTATAACCTAAATCAGCAGCCCATTTACACATTCCATCTAAAGAATTAAAAGGTGCTTTTTTATCTACAAACTGTGCTAAAAAAATAGCAGGTCCTTTTATTGTTTTCAATTTTCAATTTTTTAAATTTCTACCCAAGTATTTCCGTTAATGTTTGAAGTTATTACTTTTTCAATAAATAACATACCCCTTACGCCATCAGATAATTTGGGGTATTCTCCTAAAAACGACTTTTCTTTGTTAATAGCTTTTGCAACTCCTTTATAAATATTTCCCATTGCATCAAATATTCCTTCTGGATGACCAGAAGGTATTTTTATTCCATCTTGTGAAAAGTCAGAATTATATGTATTTCCTCTTTTGAGTATTTGAAAGGGTTTGTTTTCTGTAAGATAATATAAGTAATTAGGATTTTCTTGTTCCCATTTTAAAGCACCTTTTTCACCATAGATCGCAACGGTAAAGTTGTTTTCTTCGCCAGTTGCTATTTGACTTGCTCTAATAACGCCCTTACAACCATTATTCATCCTGACTAAGATCGTCCCATCAACGTCCATGGGATTGTCTTCATATAGGTGATTTAGATCAGATAATAGTTTTGAGACCTTCATGTTTGTGACATATTCTAGCATATCAAACGCATGTGTTCCTATATCGCCTATACAACAGCTTATTCCAGATTTTTCCGGATTTAATCTCCAGGTATTAGCTCTTTTATTTTTATCATGAATGATTGGATTTATCCAGCCCTGATAATATTGCAGGTCAACCTTTTGAATTTTACCAAGAATACCATCTGAAATCATTTGTTTCATTTGTCTAACCATAGGATATCCGGTATATGTATAGGTAACTGCAAATACACAATTTTTTTCTTTTTGAAGTTTTTCTAGCTCTATGGCTTCATTGTAAGTGGTAGTCAAAGGTTTTTCACAAATGACATTAAACCCATTTTTAATTAATTTTTTTGCCATTGGAAAATGCAAAAAATTAGGAGTTAAAACTGAGATTACTTGCATTCTTTTATCAGATGATAATTTTAATTCTTCCTCTATCAAGCTTTCAAAGTCTTTATATACTCTATTAGTAGGCAAGCCAATTTTTTTAGCAAAATCATAATTCTCCTTCCAATTGGGATTAAAAACTCCACCAATAATTTGATATTTATCAAACATTTGAGAGGCAATACGATGAACTACTCCAATTAGAGAGTCTCCACCACCTCCTAAAATACCTAAACGAATTTTACTCATTTTTTAATTTAATTTTTTCATTTTTAAAAGTCAACATAAAAAAGACAAGTACAAAAAGAGCAAAACCAGAGGGTATAATCCAAATTTGAGTCCAGTCATGACCTGTAGAATTCACATATTGATCTGTAATGTAACCAGCCAATCTAAATCCAACAAGCATGCCTAAACCATAAGTTGCTAGAGTTATTAGTCCTTGAGCAGAGCTTTTAAACTGATCCCCTGCTTTGTGATCTGTATATATTTGTCCAGAAACAAAAAAGAAATCATAACATATACCGTGGAGTATTACTCCAAAAATCAACATCCATATATTTTCACCAACATCACCATATGCAAAAAGAAGATATCTCATAACCCACGCAAGCATTCCTACAATCAAAGTTGTTTTTATACCATAACGTTTCAAAAATATAGGAAGCAATAATATAAATAAAGCCTCAGATATTTGACCCAATGTCATAACTGCTGCTGCTCTAGGCATTCCAAGTTCATTTAAAAATTGATTTGCATGTTGATAATAAAATGCCAACGGAATACAAATTAAAATGGATGATATAAAAAAGATTAGATACTTACTGTCTTTTAAAAGAGATAGGGCATCCAGTCCCAATATTTTACTTATACTGTAAGTTCCTTTTTCTGCTGTTGGAGGTGTATCTGGAAGAGTAAAACTGAATATTCCAAGTATTGCAGATGCTGAGGCAGTAAGATAAAAAGTGTAGGCTAACAATTTATGAGATTCCCATCCAAGATATCCAATTATCAAGCCTGCAAATATCCAACCAACAGTACCAAAAACTCGAATAGGAGGAAACTCCTTGGAAGGGTCTTTCATTTGACGAAACGCAACAGAATTAACAAGAGCTAATGTCGGCATATAAAGAATCATATAAATTAGTATATATGGGTAGAATGATAAAAAGTCATCGGATATACCAGCTAAATAAAGAATTACAGCTCCTAATATGTGTAGTAATCCAAGAATTTTTTGGGCTGAAAAGTAACGATCAGCTATCAATCCAATTATAAATGGAGCTATTATTGCTCCTATAGATTGAGTTTCATATGCCTGCGCAAGTTGAGACCCACTTGCATTAAATGATTGAGAAAGAAATGTTCCCATGGTAACAAACCAACCTCCCCAGATAAAAAACTCAAGGAACATCATAAATGATAATTGAAATTTAGTTCTAAAGTTCATACAGATTAAAGTTTTAAATTAGATATATTTTAATAAAAGATCTCGAGTTGCTAATGTCCCAGCTTCTTCACTTAAGGATTCTCCTTCATATTCTACCCCTATGTATCCAGAAAAATTAGCTTTCTTTAAAATTCTCATCATTCTATCATAATTAATTGATGTTTCATATCCATTTTTGTCAAAGCCATAAGATTTTGCACTTACGGATCCCATATTTTTGACCATAAGTTCTTCGACACCAACATATTTATCATATTCTTCTATGCAAGGAGTGTCCCACCTCTCATCACCCTCTCTTCTTAAACAAAAGTTTCCGAAATCAGGAAGTGTTCCGCAATTATCTTTATTTACGCTATTAATTACTTCTATCAATAATTTTGCATCTGATGAAAGATATCCATGATTTTCAACCAATATATTTAAATTATAGGGTTTTGCGTAATCAGCTAGTGCTCCGAGACTATCAATTGATGTTTTTTTCCAATCACTTATATTATTTGTTCCAAAAAGATTTATTCTAATCGAATGACATCCCATTTGAGCTGCAGTTTCAATCCAAGGCTTATGATTTTCTATGGCATCTAATTGATCATTTTTATTGGTAACAGACAAATCTCCTTCATTATCAATCATGATTAATAAGTTTTTTAATTCATGTTGTTGGGCTAACTTATTATTTTTTTCTATAAATTGTTTGAGAGCAATGCTTTTACTTTTTGCATTCATAACATCCTTGTATAAATCATTGACATATTCTAGACCTTCAAAACCCCATTTTTTTGCTAATTCGGCAAAACTGTAGGGGGAGATCTTTCCTTCGTCAATCATTTTATGAATCGACCATTGTGCAAGTGATATTTTAAAGAATTTCTTTTTCATATTAAAAGAAATAGTCTTTTGTTTTGTCTTGCTAAGAGTGGCAGTCATTCCAAAACAACTCATTCCCATTCCAGCGTAAGTAAGATTAGATAAAAATTTTTTTCTTCTCATTTATAAATATTTG
>MDSY01003935.1_pt1 | contig 21025 bp, 14 predicted proteins | sample 811131 | NCBI WGS metagenome assembly MDSY01 (sample SAMN05326643, study PRJNA326480) | marine metagenome | isolation source: seawater | place: Atlantic Ocean: South West | collected 2010 | reverse complement strand
GCTTCGAGGTTCAATCCGTCGGTGTATGGCTTGCGCCCCACCGAAACCAGACAATAGTCTGCCTTCCAGCTAACCTCGTTGCCTTTTTTGTCATCCGCCTTAACTGTCACGCCTTTAGCGGTGGATTTGACCTCTTTGACTCCGTGTTGAAGATGAAATTTGACCCCAAGCTTTTTCATGCTCCGCATGAGCTCTTTGCCCATGCTTCTGTCCATGGTTGGAATGATTGCATCCTGGAACTCTACGACATGAACTTCGGTCCCCAATCGTGCATACACACTTCCCATTTCCAATCCAATAACTCCACCACCTATGACGACCATTCTCTTTGGAAGCGCATCGAGGGAAAGAGCTTCAGTTGAGGTGATAATTCGTTTCTTGTCAATCTTTACAAAGGGAAGTGACGCTGGTTTAGAGCCCGTTGCAATGATGATGTGAGTCCCTTTTACTTTTCGAGCTTTTCCACTGTTCGGTTTCACCTGAACCGTCGTCGCGTCTACAAATGACCCCAGGCCATTGAGAACATCGATCCCGTTTTTTTTCATGAGAAAATCAATGCCGCCTACTGTTTGTTCTACGACTTCAGATTTCCGGCGAATCATGCGTTTAAAATCGAGCTTCAACCCGCCCGTTTCAATGCCATGTGCATCGAATTTATGCGCTGCTTGGTGAAAATGTTCAGAGCTGTCGAGGAGCGCTTTTGATGGGATGCATCCCACGTTCAAGCATGTCCCGCCAAGCGAGCTGTATTTTTCAATTAAGGCCGTTTTCTTTCCCAATTGCGCTGCCCGGATTGCGGCTACATATCCTCCCGGGCCACTGCCAATGACAATTACATCATACGATTCCATGGAGCAAAGGTAACATTCAGGGCATTCAATCACAGCCTTCTCGTGCATTGAGCACGAAGGCGGTCATTTTCCCCTTTCTTTGCAACTATATTTCCGAACAACGCCAGTTATTCATTAGTTTAATGTGTTCATCATCGTCCAAAGAATTACTCACGTTTCATGTGGAATAGCATAGCATCCGTATTAATCCGTCAACGATTGATTTGGTTGATTTTACTGACTTGTGGAACAGTATTCATGGCGAGACAGATTCCCAATCTGCGGCTACAGTACACGTTTAACGGCTTGCTCCCTGATGATGATTCCATTGCCATAGACTATGCCCGATTCCGAGATGTCTTTGGAGCTGAGGGCAATGTGATGTTGATTGGTGCAGACTTGGCCCCATTGAGCAATCCGGAAGGCCTCAGGGCTTGGGAGGAATTGGTGCGTTCAATCCATGAGATGGAAACGCTTCGAGACACGATTGATGATGGGATTGATAATCCGATTCAGGTTCCACTCATCGACAGCGTTTTTTCCATCACTCGGGCCTTTGAAGTGAAAAAGTCCACAGAAGGCCGCCGGTTTGAATTGAATCCCCTGGTCCCTCCGGATCGGTTTGAAAACGAAGATGCTATTGATCAGCTTTATGTAGACAGCCTGCTTCGACGCCTGAAGGAGCTTCCTTTTTACGAAGGTCTGCTCTTCAATGCATCGCACGATGCGACCCTCATGTCCGTTTTTATGAATCCGAATTTGTTCGATTCTCAAAACCGAGGACCGGTAGTTGAAGATGTGGTTGCATTGGCAGATGCTTGGAGTGAACGCCATGGTGTGAAGCTATCGCTTAGCGGATTGCCGTTCATTCGAGTGCAGATGATCAACAAGGTCAAGAATGAAATCGGATGGTTTATCGGTGCCGCTTTGTTTGTCACCATGTTGCTTCTCTTGATTTTCTTTCGCAACCCCATTGTAACGGGAGTGAGCCTAATTGTCGTTGGAACGGGGGTTATTTGGTCTTTGGGAACGATCGCTCTTTTTGACTTTCCGGTGAATTTAGTCATGAGTTTGATTCCGCCTTTAATGATTGTTATTGCGGTTCCAAACTGCATTTATTTGATCAATAAATACCATTCGGAATACAAGCGGCATGGCAATAAGGCCATGGCTTTGCAGCGGATGATTGTCAAGGTGGGAAATGCGACCTTGCTCACGAATTTCACTACTTCCCTCGGCTTTGCAACGTTCATCTTCACCCACAGTGATATGCTGCGGCATTTTGGAATTGTAACAGCGCTCAACATCATCGGTGTCTTTTTCATTTCCATCATCGTCATTCCTGCATTGATGACAGGTTTGCCTGCACCGAAAATGAAGCATACCCGTCACCTCGATCGCAGGTGGATGTTCACTTTTGTGAATCGATTGGCCGAGGTGGTTGAGAACCGAAGATCGCGGGTTTATGCTGGGGCCATTTTGTTGCTTTTGTTTAGCATTGGAGGAATTTTTCAAATTCAGACTACGGGCAATATTGTAGACGACCTTCCAGATAACGACCGGGTCATTACTGACTTGAAGTGGATGGAGAATCGATTTGGCGGGGCAATGCCTTTCGAAATAATGATTGATACATATCGTCCCAATGGTGCGACGGGTTCCAATTTTCTAAAGCGAGTTGATAAACTCCAAGGTGTACTGGAAGAGTACCCTGAGTTTAGTCGGTCGATCAGCGCCGCGGATGCAACGAAATTCGCTTTTCAGGCATTCAAAAATGGGCATCCAAAAAACTATCGTCTGCCTAGATTGGGCATGGAAAAGACCCAGTTTGGCCCATGGATTCGTGGTACAGAGACTGCTGCGGGAGGTTCTGAGTCTGCGGTGGGCTTGGCTTCGAAGTTTTTCAATGAGGACCGATCCATCGCCCGAGTTAGCGCTCAGATGATGGACATTGGCACGCTGGAAATGAGAGAGCTGATGGATGAAATTACGCCGCGATTGGACAGTATTTTTCCCGCTCCGCAGTATGGTTTAATCCTGACCGGTACCAGCGTCACTTTTCTAGAAGGGACCTCGTATATGGTCAAAAACCTCGGCATTTCAATCGCCCTTGCCATCTGTGTCATTGCCCTGATGATGGCCCTTCTTTTCAAATCGACTCGAATGGTGGGCATTGCTTTGTTGCCCAATCTTTTTCCGCTGCTATTTACAGCAGGATTCATGGGATGGATGGGAATACCAATCAAGCCATCTACTATATTGGTTTTTAGTATCGCCTTTGGAATTTCTGTCGACGACACGATCCATTTTTTGGCCAAATACCGACAGGAGCTGAATTTTAAAGCGTGGAATATTAAAGAGTCGGTAATGCTAGCCTTGAAAGAGACCGGTATTAGCATGATGTACACGTCTATTGTGCTCTTCTTTGGTTTTTTGATGTTTGCTATGTCTGAATTTGAAGGCACACGGTACCTCGGGCTGCTCGTTTCAATCACATTAGGTGTAGCCATGTTCACCAATTTGCTGCTGCTTCCTTCCTTGCTCTTAGCTTTTGAGCGTTCATTGACGACTCGTTCGTTCTCTGAGCCTTTTTTCTCCATTTTGGATGAAGAAGAAGACATAGAACTTGAGGAGCTGGAAATTAAAAAGGGCATGTCACCGGGGAAAGGTGATGAGAAACACGAGCTTTTAAGAAGCTTGCGGGCCAAGTCAGAGTCATCAGATTCCGCTATTGAGCCTTAGATTACAAGCATAGAAAACTCACGCATGAAAGGAATTATTTTAGCAGGAGGTTCGGGTACACGCTTGTGGCCCTTGACCAAGGCTGTCAGCAAGCAACTGATGCCTGTTTTCGATAAGCCGATGATTTACTACCCGCTTTCGACTCTTATGCTGAGTGGTATCAGGGATATTCTGATCATCAGCACACCGACTGACTTGCCGAGTTTTCAGCGATTATTGGGCAATGGTTCTTCTATTGGATGCAATATTAAATATGCTGAACAGCCGGAACCGAATGGGCTCGCTCAGGCATTTGTCATTGGAGCTGATTTTATTGGTTCTGATAAGGTCGCTTTGGTCTTGGGCGATAATATTTTTTATGGCAAGGGCTTTGGCCGCCAGTTGCGGGCAAATACAAATCCCGATGGCGCTATTGTTTATGCTTATTACGTAAATGATCCCGAACGATATGGCGTGGTCACGTTTGATGAGAACGAACGTGTCGTCAGCATTATTGAAAAGCCAGAAAATCCAACTTCAAATTATGCTGTGCCAGGCCTTTACTTTTACGACAACGATGTTGTTGAAATTTCGGCCAATTTGCTTCCAAGTGCACGGGGTGAATATGAAATCACGGATGTCAACAAGGCGTATCTCAAGGCGGGTAAACTTTTTGTTTCCAAATTGGATCGCGGCATGGCATGGCTGGATACGGGAACCCACGAGTCGCTCATGCAAGCATCGCAGTACGTTCAGGTGATTGAGGATCGACAAGGACTCAAGATTGGATGCATTGAAGAAATTGCATGGCGAATGGATTACATCGACGATGCTGCTTTGGAACAAGTTGCTGAACCGCTGCGCCAATCTGGATATGGTGATTATTTGATGGCGCAGCTTGCGCGGGGAAAATCAGGCATTTAAATTTATGGAGCATCCGACCCTCGACCGTTTAAAATCAGAAGCGAACCAGGCGATTCAGGACTTTTTGGACCGCTGGCCGGAAGGCACCGCTGATGGGCTCTATGATCCGGTTCATTATTTAATGGGAATCGGCGGAAAGCGCCTTCGGGCGGTACTGGCCTTGTCCGCGGCAGAGGCGGAGGGGAGCGACACCCAAAGCGCCTACCCAGCTGCACTTGCAGTGGAGTTGTTTCACAATTTCACTTTGATGCACGATGACATCATGGATCAAGCCCCAAAACGCCGGGGGAATCCCACCGTACACATCAAGTGGAATGAAAACGCAGCGATTCTTTCGGGTGATGCGATGTATACTTTGGCCCACATTGCGTTGACTGAAATGGAGCCGAATGGATTGCCTCGGGCACTCGGTGTCTTCAATCGTACCGCGTTGGAAGTGTGCATTGGTCAGCAGTCGGATATGGCCTTCGAAGAGCGCAATGATGTGAAGGTGGAAGAGTACATGGAAATGATACGACTAAAGACGTCTGTCTTGGTCGCGGCTTCATTGGCGATGGGTGCTATTTCTGCCGGAGCGAATGAAGAACGTGTAAAATTGTGGTACGACGCAGGAGAGCAACTGGGACTGGCATTTCAAATGCAAGATGATTTGCTGGATGCTTTTGGAGGTCAAGAGATGGGCAAACAAGTGGGAGGCGATATTCTCTCAAATAAGAAAACATTCCTCCGATTGTACACTTGGGAAAAGGCAAATCCAGCGCTAATAGAATCCCTAAAGCACTGGGATGAGGTCGCAGATCAGCCTGATTTGAAAGTTGCTTTCGTGAAAAATGCCATGATTGAATGTGGCGCAGATGAGGCGGCACGTTTGCGCATGCAAGATCACGTGAGTCATGCCATGGACGCAATCGATGCATTGCAATTGGATGAGTTAGATCGAACCTGGTTCTCCTTTTTGGGGAGCTTGGTGACTCAAAGAACTTACTGAGGCCATCATGGAATTGGCTAGGATTCTACCCGACAAAAAATTGCCTTCCAATCGCGCTGAAGTGGACTTTATACCGGCTGTTGTGGAGCAATTGGTGAAGGATTTTCAATGGGATTTGGACCGGGTAAAAGCGGTTAAATTGCCGATGATACAGTTGATTTCCGGTGAAATTGAATGGGGAATGGACCACGACCCCAATGGCACATTTTCCGCCTTCTACCGATTGGATTTGGGCGAGGATTTGGTCCGTAGGATTTTGCATGATCACGAACGTCCTGAAGCGATTGCATTGCTGTCAGAAAAGTGCTTGCAACGTGCTGCCTTGAAAGTCTGGTCGCGCTGGACGTACTCTCCGTAAAAACCGAGGCGAAAAGGAGAACTTTGTTCAAATTTTCAAGGCAATCACCGAATTCATTTCAGGAGTGAAGGGCTCAGTGTATCTTTATCCCTACAAATACGTATTGTCCGCATGGACCCTTTAGATTTTATCAGCCAAGCTGAACCTCAGGCGCTCGAACAACTGTACCAACAGTACCGAAACAACCCGGATTCTGTTGACCCAAGTTGGCGTCTATTTTTCAAAGGATTTGATCTCGCTACAGCTTCCTACGGAGAGGATGAGAGCAACCCTCAAACCCAAAAGGAATTCCAGGTCATTGGACTGATTCAGGCGTATCGTGAGCGTGGTCATTTGTTCACCAAGACCAATCCTGTTCGTGCGCGTCGCGTCTATCAACCGGATCTTCATCTGAGCCATTTTGGACTGTCAGAGGTTGATTTAAAGACGGTCTTTCAGGCAGGAACGCAAGTGGGAATTGGGCCCGCAAGTTTAGAGTCTATTGTGGATCACCTTGAGGAAACGTATTGCCATAGTATTGGCATTGAATACGTTATGATCCAAGATGTGGAGAGAAAGGATTGGGTTCGGGAACACATCGAGCTTGCAAATCGCCCTCGAATCGAACTTGCAGACCGTATTCAAATCCTAAAAAAGCTCTCGCAAGCGACCTTGTTTGAGGAATTTTTACAGAAAAAATTTGTAGGTCAAAAACGCTTCTCACTTGAAGGTGGTGAGACATTGATTGCCGCTTTAGATGCGGTTATTGAGTCGGGGACTGAACAAGGAGTTGAAGAGGTGTTTATAGGCATGGCCCATAGGGGAAGGCTGTCTACGCTGGCGCATATATTGGGCAAACCGTACGAGGAGATTTTTTGTGAGTTTGAAGGCAAAGCATATGATGACAGTGGTGAATTCGATGGTGATGTGAAATATCACCTTGGATATTCCCGCACGCAAAAAGCGGACAGCGGCAAGGCAGTGTCTATCTCACTTGCCCCCAACCCTTCGCATCTCGAAGCGGTGGGTCCTGTGGTCGAAGGATTGACACGAGCCCGGATCGATGCAATAGGTGGCAATGAGAATTCTGTGTTGCCAATATTGATCCATGGAGACGCTGCGATGTCTGGACAGGGGGTTGTTTACGAAGTCGCTCAGATGGCACAGTTGGACGGTTACCGCACGGGCGGAACGGTCCACATTGTGGTCAACAATCAGGTCGGCTTCACTACCAATTATTTGGATGGAAGAAGTTCCATCTATTGCACGGATGTGAGCAAAGTGACTGATTCGCTCTCGTTCCACGTGAATGCGGATGACGCAGAAGCAGTAGTGCAGGTCATGCGCATTGCGCTCTCCTATCGCCAGCGATGGAACCGTGACGTTTACATAGATCTGCTCGGTTATCGCAAATATGGCCACAACGAAGGGGACGAGCCTATGTTTACTCAACCTCAGTTGTACAAAGCCATTGCACAGCATCCCAATCCCTTGCAGATTTATATCGATCGATTGATTTCTGACGGGAGTATGAATGCCGACCAGGTCGAGGCCATTCGAAATGAGAGGGTGAAATTGATGGAGCTCGCTTACGAGAAGGCTCAAAAGCGCGAAGTATCACAAGTAGAAGATTTTCTGGGAGACTTGTGGAAGGGATTCAAAGCTGCGGATGCAAAAACTTTGGCAGTCACGCCAAAAACGAGTGTAACTGAGAAAAAATTAAAGAAGCTAGCCACTGCCATGTCCACCTTGCCAGAAGGCAAGAAGATTTATCGGAAAGTGGCGCGCCTCATGCGGGATCGCTTGAAGATGATCGATGAAGATCGCTTGGATTGGGCATTGGGTGAATTGCTCGCATACGCCAGTTTGTTGGTCGAAGGCCATCCAGTCCGTATCAGTGGCCAAGACGTCGAGCGTGGAACATTTTCGCATCGCCACGCTGTCGTAAAAACGGAGGATAGTGAAGAAGAAATAATTCCCCTCAACCACTTGAGTGACGGCCAGGCAAAGCTGACGATATACAATAGTTTATTGAGTGAATATGCCGTCGCAGGATTTGATTACGGATACGCTTTCGCAACCCCGACGGGTTTGACTATATGGGAGGCACAGTTTGGAGATTTCAATAACGGGGCTCAGATTTTATTTGATCAATTTTTGAGTGCTGCTGAAGACAAATGGCGCACGATGAATGGTTTGACCCTGCTTTTGCCGCACGGCTATGAGGGCATGGGGTCGGAGCATAGTTCTGGACGGATGGAGAGGTTCTTGCAGCTTGGCAGTGGCGATAATATGTTTGTATGCAATGTCACGGAGCCAGCGAATTATTTCCACCTATTGCGCCGACAGGTTAAGTTGAATTACAGAAAACCGCTTGTTGTGTTCACGCCGAAGAAATTGCTTCGTTACCCGAAAGCGGTTTCATCACTGGCGGATATGGCCAATGGTTATTTTCAAAAGGTGTTGGATGACCCACGTTTCGCAAATGACGCTAGTGCGAAAAGCGCAGATACAGTGGTCTTGTGTTCTGGAAAAATATATTACGATTTGATCGAACGATTGGAGGAAGATTCTGCTTCAAATATTGCATTTGTGCGCCTGGAACAAATTCATCCATTGCCTGAACAGGAATTGGCAGGTGTGATTCAAAAATATGGCTCAGAAGCCAATTATATTTGGGTGCAGGAGGAGCCGAAAAATATGGGGGCTTGGTCGTTTATTTTGCAAAACTTCACGGCAGTTCCTTTGAGTGTTATCGCTCGGAGCGTCAGCGCAAGCCCGGCTTCGGGTTCATCGGATTTGCACAAAATTAGACAGAAAGCAATTTTAGATGAGGTTTTTGCGCATGCCAACGGTTGAGAAATCGTTTGCAGAGCCATTCCATATTTGAATGATGCGTTGTTAATTGCATCATACTAGGAGCGATCAAAAAACAATTTGAACAGCAATGTCAAAGCTAGAAATGAAAGTCCCCAGCCCAGGGGAGTCCATCAGTGAAGTTGAAATCGCCACTTGGCTGGTGGCAGATGGTGATTATATCGAGAAAGATCAGGCAATTGCTGAGGTGGATTCGGACAAAGCAACTCTAGAGTTGCCCGCCGAAGAAGCTGGCGTTATTACGCTCATTGCAGAGGAGGGCGATACAATCGAGGTTGGTTCTGTTTGTTGTTTAATCGATACCTCTGCAAAACCTCCAGTTAACAAGCCTAAGAAAGATGTGTCTGTTGCGGCATCGGCTCCAACTCCCAAAGCAGTTTCTGTAGTTCCTGTAGCAGTGGCATCCCCACCGCCAGCCGCTGTGGCTTCTAATGGACATGCAACGAATCATCCGTCGCCAGCAGCGCGCAAAATGATGTCCGAAAACGGGATTACTGCCAATCAAGTTGCAGGAACGGGTCGGGATGGGCGAATTTTGCAACAAGACGTGGCCTCAGCTTTGGCCGCAGGATTTGACGCAGGTGCTTCCCAATCATGGGGAGGCACTCGAGATGTGCGCAGAGAGAAAATGTCCATGTTGCGCCGCAAAGTAGCCGAGCGTTTGGTCGGTGTAAAGAATGAGACGGCAATGTTGACCACCTTCAATGAGGTGGATATGAAGCCAGTGATGGATCTTAGGGCAAAATACAAGGATGCATTCCGCGAATCGCACGGAGTAGGATTGGGCTTCATGAGTTTCTTTACAAAGGCTGTAACCCACGCCATTGCACAGTATCCGAATGTGAATGGAATGATAGATGGCAAGGAAGTTATTGTTCCTGAATATGCAGACATCGGTATCGCCGTCAGTTCACCAAAGGGTCTAATGGTTCCGGTTGTGCGGAATGCAGAATCCATGAATTTGGCACAAATTGAAGGGGAAATCAAGCGATTGGCAATTCGTGCTAGAGATGGAGAACTAAGCATTGATGAGATGAAAGGTGGAACCTTTACCATCACAAATGGTGGGGTGTTTGGCTCCATGTTGTCGACGCCAATTATCAATCCGCCTCAGAGTGCAATTTTAGGGATGCACAATATTGTGGATCGCCCTGTGGCGGTTAACGGAAAGGTCGAGATCAGGCCGGTGATGTATGTAGCGCTGAGTTATGATCATCGCATTATAGACGGAAAAGAGAGTGTAGGGTTCCTTTATGCCATCAAAGAAATGATCGAGCAGCCCGAACGACTTTTATTCATGGGCAAGAAACCCGAGGAGATATTGCTCGGCCTGTAATCCAGTATTTAATGCCAAAGAAAAAGCCCCGCTTCGCAGCGGGGCTTTTGGTTTTGTTGTTTTGCGGCGCACACCAAATGGACATGAAAATCCCATTGCTTCGGGTTTAAATCCGTGAGCAATGGGTTAAATGTATTTGGAAATGTGACACACACAAATATACGATGGAAATAATATAAAACACCACGAAAAGCATTATTTATTCGATAAGATTGCTATCGTAGGATGTAAGAGCGTTCTGCATCTAATCGCAGCAAGATTGATACGAGCAAGGTAAACCCTACAAGTGATGATCCACCGGCACTGACGAAAGGCAGCGGAATACCGATGACAGGCGCCAGACCCAATACCATTCCCACGTTGATTAGAAAGTGCATGAACAGTATGCTGGCTACTGCATAGCCATAGATCCGGGTAAAATCACTGCGTTGACGTTCAGCAATTACAAGGATTCGAAGGAGCAAGAGGGTATAAAGGAAGACCGTCAGGGCACTGCCGGCAAAGCCCCATTCTTCTCCAATGGTACAGAAGATGAAATCTGTTTCTTGTTCAGGCACAAAACCATAGGCGGTCATTGGACCATGCAAGAATCCTTTTCCTGTTAAACCGCCAGAACTCACAGCAGCTTTGGCGTGGCGGATGTTGTAGTCAGCATCCGGATTGCCCACGTCCATCCCGAACAGTACATAGATTCGTTCTTTTTGATGGGGCTTCAGTACTCCTTCCAAACTGCTATGGATTCCCGCGCTAAATACAAGTGTGGAAGCGAGGCAAATTATGGTCGCCCTGCGCACCCGTTTGCGGTTTCGTGGTACGACCCACCCCGGGACCAATTGCCAAATAAGAATACCCAATGCCGTAAGAATCATCCACAGCCAGCCTATGGATGACTGCATTCCCAATAACGGGTAATCAAAGAAGGAAGCTCCTGTGAGGATAGTGGCAATCAAGATTAGCAATGCACAAAATACAGCAATCAATACGTTGCCCGAAAGGCCTTCACGGTAGAATGCAAAGATCAATCCTCCAAAGACCAAAACGGTGCCAGCGTCGGGTTGGAGCATAATTAGCGCTGCGGGTATGCAAACGATAAGAACGGATTGGACCAAAACCTTGGCGTTCCTGATTTTCCCATCGCTTCGGCTCAGGAGCCACGCCAACATAAGAGCTGTGCCTGTTTTGGCGAATTCGGAGGGCTGAAGACTTACAGACCCAAATCCAAACCACGATTTGGCACCGCCCACGGTTTTTCCAATCACTAAAACAGCAAGCAATAGGAGGACATTGACCGTGTAATGAATGACGGTGGTTCGAATGAAGAATTCACCTTCTACGATAAGAGTGATTGCCGCCACACCCAAGGCGATCAAGACCCAAATGAATTGCTTCCCAACTTTGCTGTCAAGCGCGAACCAGTCTACGGCTTCCGCTCCACTCGTGGCACTGGCAATATTAGACAAACCCAAGGCCATAAAAGTGATCATAAGACCACTTGTTAGCCAATCGATACGCTGCAATATAGGAGCAGACCTTCTCATTTTTTTGCGTTGGGAAACGGATATGTGGCCCCTAAAATTCGCTTTTCTTTCTGGCTCTGTTCAACGTTTCTAGTTAAGTATTTCTCCATCATCAAGCTGGCAATTGGTGCGGCCCAATCTCCGCCAGAACCGGCGTTTTCAACGTAAACACTTAGTGCAATCTGGGGGTTTTCTGCAGGGGCGAATGCGATGAATACAGAGTGATTCCCCTCGGAATCCTGAACCGTTCCAGTCTTTCCACAGACTTTGAACCCAGGCACCTGAGCCAAGGGAGCAGTTCCTTCCGTTGATTCGGTGACAGCATTCATGGCGTAGATAATCGGGGCAAATAGTTCAGGAGAGACTCGAGAATTCATGAGGGAGTCCAACCCTCTGGGCTTGCCTGCTTCTCCGATGGATTTAATCACGTGTGGTGTGCGGTAATGGCCTCTATTGGCTAGGATCGCTGCCAAATTTGCCATGTGCAATGGAGTTGTAAGGAGTTCACCTTCTCCAATAGAAATGGAATAAATTGTAGAATAGGCCCATCGCTTTGCTCCGTAGAACTTATCATACAGAGTGGTATCCGGCACAGATCCCGAACGAAGGCCGGGGAAATTACCCCCCAAATTGGTGCCCAATCCGAACCGTCGGACAGCGGTTGTCCAACCGCTCAATTCATGCCGCGCTTCTTCAAATACACTGGTTGATTTTCGAGGTTGAATCATACGGCGCATCACTTCATGGAAAAAAGGGTTGCACGAGTGCACGATGGCTCCGCCCAAATTATCGTAGGTGTGCGGACCATGGCAACCGATAATCGATCGATCACAAGCAATGCGGGATTCAGTTGAGATGACCCCTTGGTCCAGTGCCAATAGTCCTTGAATCATTTTAAAAATGCTACCGGGCCTGTAGGTGGCGCGCATAGTTCTGTTGAAGAGAGGTTTGTCAGGATCATGGAGGAGACTATCATAATGGACTCCACGCTTTCGGCCCGTGAGCAGATCAGTGCCGTAACTGGGCGCGCTAATCATGGCTAGAACTTCACCTGAATTAGGCTCGATGGCGACGATGCTTCCGCGTTTCCCTTTCATAATTCGTTCGCCATAGGCTTGAAGCTCCATATCAAGCGTGAGTGTCAAATTCGTTCCCGGTGTCGGTAAAAAATCGAGCTCTCCTTCTTGTGCCGATTGCCGATAATCATTCCGGACATCGACCAGGTGAAACTTCTCTCCCTTTTGTCCTTTAAGTTCAGTTTCCCACTGAAGTTCGAGGCCTGACTTCCCTTTGTAGTCGCCAAGTTTATAGTCTTGGTTGGTCTGAAGGTCGTTTCGATCTACTTCACGGTACTCGCCCAATAAATGGCTTGCTAGCCCCGATTTATTCGTTCGAATGGAACGCCGCCTTGACTGGATTCCGGGAAATCGCCAGAGTTCGCCCGCGATTGCAGCGAATTCGGATGCAGGCATTTGTTTTCGGATAGTGGACGGCCGGTAAGTCGCATAGGCCTCAGCCTTTTGAATGGCCTCGTTAATTTCAGCTGGCGAGAGGTCAATTAATTGAGCCAGAGCCAAGGTATCCATGCCGCCACCTATTCGGCACTGCCTCGGAGTGAAGAAGATATCATACCCCGCTTTATTGTCTAAAAAGAGTTCCCCATTGCGGTCAAATACCAACCCACGTGCTGGCTCCAATAATTCACGTTCTTGAGTCAGTCGTGCCGCGTACTGTGCCAATTCGCTGGAGAACAGTTGGAGTTGCGCCAACCGTCCAATGAAAATGATGGAAATGAGCAAAAACACAGCTCCAATAATCCACTGCCTTTCTTTGAGGTTCATCTCTTTTTTCTTTTGGCTTGAACGAGCTGAAGCACAGTTGAAAAGAGAAACAAGCCTAGGGCAGCTGAGCTGATGGATTTGCCCCATCCGCTGAGAAGCAAATCCAGGCGTCCTGCTTCCATCGAGAACATCCACAAATTATGGACTAGCAATGCGGTAAATGTTCGAGTTGAATACCATCGAAAGCCCATGCTTTTGATGGTGGGCTCGTCTGTGACTTCGTAACCTTCTCGGGGCGCCAGTACGCGATTGATGAACGGAAGGCAGACGGCCATGGTCAGGGCTGATGAGGCAAATATGCCACCTCCATAAGCGAAGAAGTCAACAGCGACTCCCATGATCATTGCAATGAGCATAAGCACAACGGGCCGTGTGTTGAGAGGAAGTAAAAGCAGGCCTAACAGATGAAATAAGGGAATCCCCCACCCTCCCCAAAGGACAATGTTTTGGAAGAACAAAATCTGAATCAAACCCGTCAGAAATAACTGGATCGGTATGAGGATTGCGGGATTCATGGCAGTGAAGTAATAATGCTTTCTTCCAATGAATCAAGTAGGTTTCGATCGTCTACCACGCTCAATTGCACGTACCGCAAAGCCTGAAAATCAGCCTTCCAAATTACCGGTATATTCAGAAACTCACCATCGAAATATGGAGCCTCGTCTGCAATGATTCCGAACAATATGTCCGCGGGGAAGACGCCTTGGAAACCCGTGGTAAGAACGGAATCGCCGGGAGCAAAAGTTGCGCTTCGAGGGATGTCGTAGAGGGTTCCAGAAATGTGGTTAATCCCGTCCCATTTTAATCTACCAATCGCTCCTTGATTTCCAATGCGTGCGCTCCATTCGAGGCGATTATGAATCAAGGGGATTCCCATGGCATAATGTTCCGTGGTTTCGATAATTTTTCCAATTGCAGCCCCATTTTCTGTAACCCCGTTGCCTACTCTCACACCATTTTTCTTGCCTTGGTCGAGGATGAAATGATTTTCGCTTTTGGTCCAAGTTGATCGAATAATTTGGGCTGCGAGGAATTCAGAACCATACTGCATTGGGGAAGTGCGTGTTCCAGCTATGCGTGATCGTAAGCGCGCATTTTCCTCGAGAAGTTGAAAGTTTTGATTGGAAAGTTCGGCTCGCTGGCTCCATTCTATTATTTGCCCTTGCCAAGCGCTCTCCCACTCCAAAGCAATACGGACCCACTTGCCTCTTGGGAAACCATGGCTTGAAACGAACCATGCGATGGCTGCACTTTGCAGCACCAAGAAAACCAAGATGACCTGGTACTGAACGATAAAGTTCCAGAGGTTTCGCATCGTGGAATGACGTGAGTCAGTTGCGCATCAAAAATGTGAATCGTTCGATATTTTTCAGCGCAATAGCTGTCCCTTTCGCGACGGCATGAAGGGGGTCTTCAGCCACGTGCACGGGAAGTTTTGTTCGAGCGGAAATACGCTTGTCCAAACCCCGAAGCAAAGCACCTCCGCCCGCTAAATAAATTCCAGTGCTGTAAATGTCCGCCGAAAGCTCAGGGGGGGTCTGCTCAAGTGCAGAATGGATTGCTTCTTCAATTTTTGAAATGCTTTTGTCCAATGCTTGAGCGATTTCACTGTACGATACCATTATTTCCTTTGGAATGCCGGTCATTAAGTCCCGTCCCCGAACCGGATAATCCTCTGGGGGGTTTTCCAGTTCAACTGTAGCAGAACCGACCTCGATTTTGATTTGTTCTGCCGTGCGTTCTCCGATAAGGATGTTGTGCTGGCGACGCATATACTCTTCGATGTCAGAAGTGAATTCATCTCCTGCAACACGGATGTTTTTATCGGTGACGATTCCACCCAATGCAATGACTGCAATCTCCGATGTTCCTCCTCCGATATCAATGATCATGTTGCCCATGGGCTCCTCTACATCAATTCCAATTCCAATTGCTGCCGCCATAGGCTCGTGGATCAAATAGACGTCCTTGCCTCCCGCGTGCTCCGCACTGTCGGCAACAGCACGTTTTTCAACTTCGGTAATGCCTGAAGGGATACAAATGACCATACGGAGCGAAGGCGTGAACCAAGAATTTCTTTGGTTGATCATCTTGATCATTCCTTTGATCATTTCTTCTGCCGCTTGGAAGTCCGCAATCACCCCATCCTTCAAAGGCCGAATGGTTTCGATGTTCTTGTGCGTTTTTCCATGCATCTGTTGTGCCAATCGGCCGATAGCGACGACCCGACTATTCGAACGATCCTTTGCGACAATGCTTGGCTCATCCACAACAACTTTGTCTTCGTAGTAAATGATTGTATTGGCGGTGCCGAGATCAATGGCGATCTCTTGCATGAAAAAATTGAACAATCCCATGATCAGATTTGGCTAAGGATGGAGGACAACTGTGAATACTCAAATATAAGCACGCACAGCACCGAATTACATGAAGAAAAGCAGAAAGTGTGGCCCTAAAGTTATTGCCTTGGCTACTGCTTTTTTTTCAACTTTTTGTCCAGATTAATGTCGGAAATGCCGAGTTCCGGTCATGTACATTGCCACTCCGTTAACGTTGCAGTAGTCGATGCTGAGTTGATCTTTTACAGAACCACCTGGCTGAATAACGGCTTTGATTCCGGCGTCTTTCGCCAACGCCACGCAATCAGGGAAAGGAAAGAAGGCGTCGGACGCCATCACAGCACCCTCCAAGTCAAAACCAAACGCTTTGGCCTTGACCACGGCTTGCGTCAGTGCATCAACCCGGCTTGTTTGTCCTGTGCCACTGCCGAGGAGTTGTCCACCTTTGGCAAATACGATCGTATTGGACCGCGTATGTTTTGCCACTTTCATGGCAAACACCAAATCTTCGAGCTGTGTTTCACTCGCCGCTTGGTTCGTTGCGAGGCTGAGATCCTGCAAGACTTCGGTTTTAGAATCCGCTTGCTGAACTAGATAGCCGTTCAATATTGACCGCACGGTTGTTGCTTGAGCGTCACACGGCTTTTGAACAAGCAGAATACGGTTTTTCTTTTGTTGCAGAATAGGGAGGGCGTCTGCGTTGAAAGAGGGCGCAATAGCCACTTCAAAGAATAGCTCATGCATCGCGGTGGCTGTCTCTGCATCGATTGGATGGTTGCAAATGAGGACCCCCCCAAATGCGGAAACAGGGTCGCCAGCAAGGGCGTCTCTCCATGCATCGGACACGCTTTTTCGGGTGGCCAATCCACAGGCATTGTTGTGTTTTAAAACAGCAAATGTTGGAGCATCATGTTGGAATTCCCGCATCAGCTGAACGGCGGAATCTATGTCCAGTAGATTGTTGTATGACATCGGCTTGCCATGAATCTGGTCAAAAATGGCGCTGAGATCGCCATAGAAACGGCCTTCCTGATGTGGGTTTTCGCCATAGCGCAGCGATGTGGAATTCCGCTCTGAAAGGTTGAGTTCTTCCACAGATGTTCCGCCTTGCATCCATTCATGGATGCGTGTATCATAATGGGAGCTGATACGAAACGCTTGAGTCGCTAATTTTTGACGCTCTTCGCGTGTTGTCACGCCTTCGCCATTTTTTAGTAAATCTAGAATCGTAGGATATTCCGCTTGACTTGGAACGATGACAACGTCTTCAAAATTCTTTGCCGCTGCTCGGATCAAGGAAATCCCACCAATGTCAATTTTTTCGATGACATCACTGTGCGATTTGCCTTGTGCTACTGTTTCCTCGAATGGATACAAATCTACGATGACCAAATCGATGTGAGGCAGGTCATATTCTTCCATGTGTGCCACGTCGGCTTCAAGATGTCGGCGGTTGAGGATGCCTCCAAATACTTTGGGGTGCAGTGTTTTGACACGCCCTCCTAGGATGGAAGGGTAATTGGTTACTTCCTCCACTGATACGACCGTAGCACCCATTTTTTCGAGTGCTGTTTGCGTGCCGCCAGTAGAGTAGATGGTCACGCCCAGTCGCTGCAGCTCGGCGACAATGGGTTCAAGGCCTTCTTTATGAAAAACGGAAATCAGTGCGGATTGAATGCGGCGAGGAGCGTTCATGAGGCTTAGGGTCAGAGGATTTGGTAATGACAAAACTACAATTAAACCCGAAACCATAGCGCGTTTCATGCCCCTCGAATTAGCTTTGTTGACATGTTATGGTTGCGCCTTATCGGGGAGAGTTTTGCATTTGCTTGGTCTGCTATTGTGACCAACCGTTTGCGAACGTTTCTGTCCTTGCTGGGCGTGATGGTTGGAATCTTTATGATTACCGCTGTTTTTGCCGTAGTGGATTCCTTGGAGGACGGTCTAAAAGACACATTTAACATCCTGGACGATGAAGTTCTCTTCGTGCAAAAATGGCCGTGGTCATTTGGTGAAGACTATCCTTGGTGGAAGTACGTCCAACGGAGGGAAGTGAGTCTGAGCGATATGGATTTGCTTGCCGATCGCCTCAATCTTGCTGAAGACGTTGTTTTTCAGTCCAACGCGGCTTTGTCTTTGGAGTCTCAGAACAGCCGAATGGATGCAGTTGGTGTTGCAGCTGTTTCCGAGGGGTATGAGAATGTTATTGCTTTGGACATTGCAAATGGCCGTTATTTCTCGCCAATGGAGGTCGCTGCAGGTCGCAGTGTTGCCGTCGTGGGATACGACGTTGCCTTGGAGTTGACAGGCAAGGATGACCCATTGGGCGAATCGATCGAGGCGCGGGGACAACGAATTGAGATCGTTGGTGTTTTTGCGAAACAAGGGGTTTCAATGGTGAACGACGGATTTGACCGTGCCATTGTGATTCCCGCAAAATTTGGTCACCGCATCATGGATTTTGGACAAGCGACCCAGATCATGGTAAAGCCCAAGTACGGAGTCAGCACAGCTGAGCTCTCTGATGAAATCGTGCAGCAGTTTCGGTCTGTTCGGCGATTGAGACCAACAGAGGAAGCGGATTTTTCGATCAATCAAATCGGGATGTTGACGTCAATACTGGATTCGATTTTTCAACAGGCGGAATACGGCGGTTGGTTCATTGGCATCTTTGCCATTTTAGTCGGATGCTTCAGTGTAGCAAACATTATGTTCGTAAGTGTCCGTGAGCGCACCAGAATTATCGGTGTGCAAAAGGCCATGGGGGCGAAATCGACATTTATTTTGATGCAGTTTTTGTTCGAGGCTGTTGCCTTGTGCGTAATTGGGGCAATCTTTGCTCTGCTTGCCATCGAGGCAATTGTTGCGGTAGTGAATGCCATCGACATTGGTTTTGTGATGGTGGTGCGCTCCTCAAGAATTATCATTGCTCTGAGTGTTGCTATTACATCAGGTTTGGTCGCGGGCTTGGCACCTGCTCGAAAAGCCGCGCGAATGGAACCTGTAGAGGCCATGAGGTCGAATGGATAGGACGCTTCCGTTTCAGAATTGTAAATTTGATCATGCGAAGGATATTGATAGCTGGAGCGAACGGTCAATTGGGGTCCCGACTGAGTGAGTTTGAATTGCCGCTCGGGTTCGAATTGATCGTCTGTGACCGACAGATGTTGGACGTTACCGACGTGGCCTCCATTGAGCGCGCGCTGGATTCCCATAGGCCTGATGTGATTGTGAATGCAGCTGCTTTTACGGCCGTGGATCGAGCTGAGGAAGAAGCGGAATTGGCGCGGAAAATTAACGGAACGGCGCTTCAGTATCTGGCGGAACGGTGCGTTGCACATAGCGTCGATTTGATTCATGTGAGTACAGATTACGTTTTTGACGGCAATAAAAATGATCCGTATCAAACGGATGATGAACCATCGCCTGCGGGTGTTTATGGCCATTCCAAATGGGAGGGGGAAAAAGCGGTGGTCAAGGCATTTGTTGATAGCAATCGATGTCGATTTTGGATTTTTCGCGCGGCTTGGCTGTACGATTCACGGGGTCAGAACTTTGCTCAAACAATAATTCGACTCGGCGAGTCTGGAAAATCGCTGAAAATTGTGAACGACCAATGGGGAGCCCCCGCAGCTGCAGGTCCGTTTGCGGCATTGCTTATGCAAGTGGCGAAGAACCCGAATCTGCTCAAATCGGGCACGTGGCATTACGGAACATCTGGGCCGACTACATGGTACGATTTTGCACAAGCTATTTTTGAGCATAAAAATTTGCAGGTTGACACAATTCCATGCAGTACCGGCGCGTATCCTACTTTGGCGAAGCGCCCGGTCTATTCTTATTTGGATCCCGTTCCCTTGATGGAAGCATTGGGAAGAGATCCAGAAGATTGGAAAGATCAGATGCACCGAATACTTTAATCGCAGTAAAACATGGATGGAGAAGCATTGAAGGCCATGGCTCAACAGCGAGCGAAGGCATGGACAGAGCTCCCTTATGATGAGTTGACTCGTCAGGAAGTAAAGGATATGTTGGCTGCCGATGGAGAGGCCTTGGTGGAGTCATTTTATACGGATTTAGAATTTGGAACGGGAGGATTGCGCGGGCTTATGGGGCCAGGGACCAATCGTATAAATCGATATACGGTTGCGCAGGCAACACAGGGATTGGCTCAGTATGTTTTGAAGACGAAACCTGAAGGCGCCCGAGTGGCTATTGCTCATGACTCACGCAATGGGAGTCCAGTTTTTGCTCGTGTTGCCGCTGAGGTGCTGGCTGGAAATGGAATAGAAGTATATTTATTTCCGGCATTACGACCAACGCCGCAATTGTCTTTTACCGTGCGTCATTTGGAATGCACTTCGGGCATTGTCATCACCGCCAGCCACAATCCCAAGGAGTACAATGGCTACAAGGTTTATTGGAACGATGGAGGACAGATTGTTCCACCTCATGACCAGGGGATTATTGCAGAAGTGCGCGGAGTGAACGGACCCAATGCAGTGAATTGGGGGCAAGATGAGGATTCGCAGCGTCGCATTTTCATCACGAGTTCTTCCACGGATGATGCCTATTTGAAAACGGTTACAGATCTCCGCATGGATGAAGATCTCATTGAAAACGGCTCGGATTTTCCTATTGTTTACACCCCACTGCACGGGACGGGTTCAGTTTCTGTTATTCCAGCCTTGGCCAAAGCAGGTTTTCGAAATGTGCACATCGTGCAGAGTCAGCGAGAGCCTGACGGGAATTTCCCTACCGTTCACAGCCCGAATCCGGAGGAAGGAGCTGCGCTTTCTGCGGCAATTGACTTGGCGAAAAACGTCAATGCAAAGCTTGTTTTGGGCACGGACCCAGATTCTGATCGGGTGGGCATTGCGGTTCCAGATGCCGATGCGGATGGCGGATGGCGTCTATTAAATGGCAATGAAACAGGTGCTTTGTTGGTGGACTATGTCCTAAGCGGCCGCACCGCCAACGGCACTCTAAAGCCTGGGTTTGATTTCGTGGCCAAAACCATTGTCACTTCAGATCTGATGGGAGAAATAGGCAAAGCGGCTGGCCTAGATGTGCGCGAAACGCTAACGGGATTCAAATGGATTGCGGCAGCTATTCGTGAACAAGAAGGCAAAGGTCGCTTTGTAGTAGGTGGTGAGGAGAGCTATGGATACATGATTGGTGATGCGGTGCGCGATAAGGATGCTGTAGCAGCGGTCTGTTTGATCTGCGAGATGGCACATTTAGCTGAACGCGAAGGAATGGATATGTTGGACCGTCTGGAACGCATTCATCGCACGCATGGTGCTTTTCGCGAG
>MDSY01141288.1_pt1 | contig 21027 bp, 16 predicted proteins | sample 811131 | NCBI WGS metagenome assembly MDSY01 (sample SAMN05326643, study PRJNA326480) | marine metagenome | isolation source: seawater | place: Atlantic Ocean: South West | collected 2010 | reverse complement strand
TGATATTATTCTTTTTATAATTGAGTAGCTGCTTTTGCTAGCTTAGTTTGAATTTTAATTAATCTTTTCAAATCTGAACTTGAGAAATTCTCTTTTTTTGAACCAGCCTCTCTTTCTAATGCTTGAATGTCAACTAAAACTTTACTGTACTCCTGAATCGCTGACATATCACCATCACTAGCTTTTTTTAGTAACTCAATATAGTCATCTACAAAAATTTCATACTTATCGAGATATTCTTTACTATTACCCGAAGAGCTACTGCTTGATGAGGAACTTTTTTCATTAGATTTTTCAACTGTGTAAGCATCAAATATACTTTGCACATAATATGCTGTTTCTTTTTTCTTTCGTTTTAGTACAACATCAATACTAGACATTTCTCCTGACCATGAATTTTTATTGTACTTCAGTATACTAGCATCACCTACCTTATCTGTAAAAGTATATTTACCATTACCTTTGGACTTCATTTTTAACTTGAAATTATTTTTACCACCTGGTCCTTTCATGTAAATTTTACTTTTATTTGGCGAAGAGACATTGAGTGTAAAGTACAAGGTTGAACCAAAATAACTTCCTGTTCCGCTAAAAGAACCTAGTATTAAGTCTTCTTCTTTAGCAGAAACAAAAGTACTTGAGTTATTCGCAATTGTAACAACTAATTCATCTTTAGAATTTTTTTCAAGAGTTGCCTCTTTATCTCCAAATTGACAATAACTACTTCCTTCGTTTACAGATACAGAATATTCCCCTTTTAAATTGGGAAAACTTAGTTTTCCATCTTCAATTTTAAAAATTGATTTATGACTATTTTTTTCTTTACCATCTTTTAATTTCCAAGTTTTATTAAGTGAGAATGTAAAACCTTCCTTTTTTCTTGTTTGAATGGAATTATTTATTTCACTTTTTATCTCTTCTACTTTAGTAGATATTATTGAATCTAATTGAGTTTTCTCTCCGCCTTCAATGCCTTCTTCACTAATGATATCATTAACAACTTCCTCATTACTGAAGACAGTATTGTTAAAATCCATAATTAATTCAGATAAAGGTTGAGATTGATCAATTTCTTTTAATTCTTTTAAAAAAGCATCTCCTTTTTCCTGTCCAATTTCTTCAATGTTTGGTCCACACGAAACAAACAGCACCATTATGAAGCTTATGAAAATAAGCTTTATTATTTTAATCATTTTTATAAAAATTAATTTTATCTACTTCTGATTTAAGTGTTTTTTCGATTAATTCCCACTTTTTTAAAGGTATCATTTTTTTTCAATTTTACCCTTAAATTTTATTTTATGATACAGTGTTTATTTTTTACATAAACACTGTATTACTTTCAGGATGCGAAAAGGAAATTTTTTATCAATTTTTGATAAGGAATAAAAGTATTTATATTTCATACAAACACAACCAAAAAAACTAATTATAAATAAGTTGAATAAAATTAAAACTAGCGCTATATCTTGCTTTTAAAAGCGAGCTTTATTCACCTATTTTTTAGTTAACTAATTTCCTCTAACAGTTCAGAATAATAGGTGCAAAACGGAACCAAAAAAGAAATAGCTGAATTCTTCTTTGAATTTTCAAACTTTTTTTCAACTTATTTAAAATAACCATATTCTTTACAAACAACACTAAAAACAAACTAGTTCCTGAATAATACTCAATCAAATTTTTTTAAAAAAAATTTAACTAATTAAAGGTTGAAATTCCATAATTAACTATCACTTAGTGCTATTAATTTGGAAGAAACTAAAATAATTTTAGCTTACCATAATATGACTGAAAATTAATTGTATAAATTTGAATTTAAATGAAGAAGATTAGACTCTATCTGTGCCATAAAATAGGCCATTCAGAAGAATTGATAAAGCAATTTAATCAACAGAACAGAAATATTAATATAGAGTTGATTTCGAGCAATGAGTCACTAAAAAATCAAGCAGACTTTATTCTTCATACCTTTTCTCCTGAATTTAAAAGTATGCAGACTATTTTTAATGTTGTTAATGATTCAAATCATTTCAAGGGAAAAACGTTATTTTTAGTACTTAACGAAACTGATGGTTTCACTCCACATCAAATTAAATCTTTAAAAGCAACTGGCAAAATAATTAAATTAAACCGTGGACAATGGTTTGATAATTGGACCGATTTACTTGAATTTATCCATTAAATTTTGAACTATGACGAAAAATGAAGGAATTAAGTCTGATGAGCCTTTATATAGTTTTAATTCAGGTATCATAAGGAAAAGTGAATACTTTGATTTATTTATTTCATACAAGAGAGATAATGGTGCTGATAACGGACAAAAACTCGCTTTTGAGCTTCATGATAAATTAACTAAAGATGGGTTTAAAGTTTGGCTTGATAATGAAGAAATTGGTTTCTCTAATAATTTTGAACAACGAATTGAAGAAGCATTACTTCACTCTAAAAAAGTAGCCTGTGTAATTGGACCCGGGTGGACAGAATCTCCAAATTGTAGATTTGAATTAAAAAAAGCAGTAGAATTTGAAAAAAGAATTATTCCAATTCATTATCAAGAATTCAGAAAATTACTTATTGATAAAAAACATCAAGGCCTCTTATCAGAAAAAGAGTGGTTACGTATTGACCGTCCACAAGAAATAGATTTTAGTCATCCGTCAAAACAAAAATCTGGTTATCAAGACTTAAAATCTGTCTGTAAACTTCATGATGCTATAACGTTACAATTTAACAAAAACTTATCTGAAAGTTATTATTGGGATAAATACAATCGTCCAAAGAGCATGCTTTTATTAGGTGCGGACTTATCCAAAACAAAATTATTAAAACCTAAATGTAATAGTGACGAAGAGCTACCGAGTTTCACCAAATTACAAAATGAATTTCTAGAAGCATCAGAACGTTTTGTTAAAACAGAGGTCACGGATAAAAGAAAAGTGTATTTAGCTTTTTCAAAAGAAGAAATTGAATACGCCTCTGAACTTAATACCGAACTTAAACTTCAAGGAATAACAACTTATTTTGATGACGAATATTCAGACACTAAGGGAGGATTTATTGAGCCTATTTTAAATTGTGAAACCATTTTAGATGTTGAAGTAACAACTTTACCTGATAAAAATATTGAGCTTCTAAATTTTGCACGTTCAAATAACAAAAGAATAATAAAAGTTACCAATTCATATTCTACAAAAAAAACGTTAGAGTCCAAAGGAGAAAAGAACATCTATGTTTGGAATGACCAATTGAATATTGATGGACTAGTTTCTTATATAAATGGAGACAAAGCATACAATGCTTTTCATTCTAAACTATTAGGACAAGCTTACGAATGGGAGAATAATGAAAAAAATGAATCTAAACTTCTAACATTTAAAGAAGCTATTTTTAGTCAAGATTGGTACAGAAATGCTGAAAAAGAAGCTTTAGAACCTCAACCTAGTTTACAAATGATTAACTATGTTGAAAGAAGTGTCGCCCATGCTGAAACCTTAAGAAAAAGAAAAATAGGTTTATTTTGGACAGCTCTTTTAGGTGGTTTATTGATAATTATTTTAGGTGGTGTTTCTTGGCATTTTGGAAAAAAAGCCAATAAGGAATCTAAAAAATTAGACTCTACAATTGAACTCGCTCAAAAACAAACAAAAATTGCAGAAGACGCAGAGATAAAATCAGAATACCTTTCTAAAAAAGCGGACTCATTAAATATAGAAATTCAGCATCAAAATCAAAAAGCTAGGAATCAAAAAAATCTGGCTGATATGCTAGAATTAAAAGCTCAAATTTTTAAAAATGAAGCAGATGAGCAAAAAACAATTGCAGAAGAACAAAAAGTACTTGCTGCAGAACAAAAGGCTATTGTAGGTGAGCAAAAAACTTTAGCAAAAGAGAAAGCAGAAGAGCTTCTAAAATCTAAAGAATTACTTAAAGAATCAAAAAAAGTTTTAACTCAAACAAACAAGAAGACTAATGCTGCAGAATTATCCCTTGAAGCCTACGAATTAATAATTGATGGGAACTTCGCTAAAGCAAAAGAAAAAGCGGACGAGGCAGTTAAGTTATATACTGAAATAGGTGAGGATTTTGAAACGGATATTTTATATAATACATATTACTCTATCCTTAATTCAAATGATTCAATTACTGATAATGCATTCAAAAAGAAAGATAAACTTCCAATTAACACAGTAAAATTAACACACTGTCATTATGTTTATGAGGAGCAGTTTAACCGTTATTCTGATTTAATCCAAAAAATGGGAATAAGCCCAGGTAACGTTTTTGCAATTACAACATCAAATACTACAGAAATAGGTGCGATCGGTTTAAAAAATGGAAAAATAATATTATATAATATGGTATCGGAAAAACCAACAGACACAATCTCTATTGGTAAATATCGTATCACTTCAATGGATATAAATAAAAGTGGTAATCAAATGATAGCAAGTTCCGTAAATGGTAAAATTACAATTATCCCTCTTAATCCCACAACAGGGACAAGAAATTTGAAAAAACAGTTAATTAGGAGGGTAGCGTTCGCTAGAATAGAAGAGATACACTACATAGATGACAATACTATTCGCGCTATAGGAGGAGCAATCCCAAACGATAATATAATCACAAAGACTTATATGTCTTATCCTGCTACAGTGAAAAAACTAAATGAAATTTTAAATAAATGAACCGCGATACATTAAGATTAATTATAATATTTATTTTTTTTACTTGTCAAGCTATCAAGGCTCAAGACCAAGAATTTATTTACGGAAAAGTTGTTGACACAGACACAAATGCAATATTTGAAGCTACTGTATATTGGGATGTTAACGATAAAGACAAGCAATTCAAACAGCTTACTCAACCAGATGGAACATTTAGTATTCCCAAATTAAACACGAACCAAAAAGCTAAATTAATTATTCAATTTAGTGGGAAAGAAACGGTAGAATTACCAATTAAAGAGAATAGCACAACTGAATTCATCCACATCTTCATGAAAAACAAAGGAGTTACCTCCGTAACTGCTTCGAGATGGGAACAATCTATTTATGAAATTCCTGCTTCAACTATTATTATATCACGTGAGGAAATAGAACAAAACGGATACTTAACACTCCAGGAAATTCTTGAAAATGTACCAGGTCTATTTACCATAGACCAACGATATGCCTCTGGACCTACAATTGGTATAAGAGGATTCTGGACAGATTTCAGTCGGAATGTAATGATTCAGTTAAACGGAATCAACATGTTGAATGACAGACGAAATGATTTTCCATTAGATAAAATCAACGTAGCTGTAGAATCGATTGACAAAATTGAGATAGTTAGAGGACCAATGTCTGTGATATATGGTGATGGAGCCTTTTTTGGTGTAATAAATATTATTACAAATACTTCTGATAAAGTGTCTTCTAGTTCTTTCACAACAGGATACGGAACGCAAAACACAATAAAACAAACTTTGCGTTATGCATTAAACGAAAATGGATTAAACCTTTCTTTAAATGCAATGACTTTTCAAAGAGACGGATTTAATGAACGATGGGACAGTTTAATCAGCCCAGTATTAGCTAAGGCTGATAGTATTGCTTCAACTAAACCAGGATTTAGATTTCCTAATGCAGTTACGCTTTCAGATTATTATTATGACTCTTCATCGCCAAATATAAACCCCGAACGTTATTCTAAAAACTTTAAGGCCTTTAACATGTCTATGAGCTATAATGGTTTTTTTAGTAACATCAATTTCTCTAACTCTAACTCAGGTTTTAGCTACAAGGCAGTAGGGCCTGGTGAAAGAAACGACTATACTACACGAACTAGCCACTATCAATTTGGGTATAGAAACAAAATAAAAAAACTTGGTAACGGGTTAGATTGGCAATTTAAAACTGAATACATGACCTCTAGAGGTAATCAAGTTAGTAGTAGATATATTGACACAATGCTAATTGTTGGGGAAGACCAAATTTCATCTATTAGAACAGAATTTAATACTCGTTATTCTTTTATTTCGGAACCTAACAGTAAGTTTAGACTTGACCTAATTTCAGGTTTATATTACAACTACAATTTTGAAAATGGAACTTTTTACAACGCACCGGATATTAACTTAAGAAACTGGTATGTCGGCCTTGACCCAAAAGAAGGCAGATTAAAAACTATAGCAGGATATGCACAATTCGAAGCAAAAATTAAAAAGTTACAAATTATTGGTGGCCTAAGAATAAGTCAACAAGGCAGTTACAAAATGCTTAATGAAGAAAATGTAGGTTATTATGGAGACGATTTATTTGGTTATGATTTAGGATGGGAAAATGATAGCTCTCTAATTATCTTTCAAAGGCAAAACGAAATAAAACCGGCAAGTCAAGTCCAATATATACCAAGACTCGCCGCCATTTATAATTTCAAACATAAAGACAACATACATTACTTAAAAGCTATGTATGGAAAGGCCGTTAATGAAATTAATGTAGTTCAAAACGCATATGATATTATGCGTTCAAATGATAATTTAAGTGACGAACAAGCTTCAATTCTGGGAGGGAAATACTCTTACTTAGCACCAGAAGAAATACAGACTATTGAATTTAGTCATACGATAGTAAATAACAAACTTGGCTTTGACTTTAGTACCAATATTTTTTATAACGTTCTAAACAACCTTATTACTCGTCAAACCTATCAAATTGACGGAGTATATAAAGGGTATAGCGCCAATGATGAAAATCAGATTGTAACTCGTGGAATTGAATTTATAGGAAAACAAAACATTGATCTGAACAAAAAAGACAAACTAATTATTCAAGGAGGTGTCACTCTACAGTCAACCAAATCAGTAGCAAAAAACAGTAATTTTAAGGAGTATTTAAATGATTTCAAACACACATCTATTGATGAATACTACAAAGCAATATCATTAAATGACACCAATGATGCTTCTACCTACGAAAACAACCTATTTCCTACATCTTTCTCCCCTCCTATTCTTGCAAACTTTAACGCTACATTTATTCATGAAATGAAAAATGGACGTTTGATTCTAAATGTTGGAGGAAACTACGTTGGGCCAATGTGGAGTCAAGGAAAAGAAGTTTCGGTTAAACTAACCGACGGCACATACCAAAAAGTACCTTCATACTATGGAGACTCCTCTCATATAGAAGTTAATGGCTATTGGAGATTCTCATTAAATATTAGAGTTGATAATATTCATCTTACACCATCAAGTAAAGGTAAATCGGGTGGTTTATTCATAAACTTAAAATTCTGTAACTTATTAAATCAAAATTATAAATACCCTAATCATTCATATACTGCTTATTTTGATAAAGGTATATTGGGACGAGGAAGACAAGTAGTTGGAAACGTTGGTTATAAATTTTAAAAAATGAAAGTTTTCCTTGGTGGAACGGTTAATGGCTCTAAGTGGCGAACGACTGTAAAAGAACAATTAAACATAAATTATTTTGATCCTGTTGTTGACGATTGGACAGATGCCGCCTACGAAAGAGAATTAGCAGAAAGACGATTTTGTGACTACGTACTTTACGTTTTAACTCCAAAGATGACAGGTTACTATGCTATAGCAGAAGTTACCGATGATTCCTATCACAGACCTGATAAGACAATTTTTTGTTATTTGCAGAATGATCTAGAAGACGAGTTCAGTCCAAAACAAATTGAAGAACTGAATCTTCTAAGGGAAATTGTCGAGGCTAATGGTGCTGTTGCATTAAATTCAATCCAAGAAGTAATCAACTTCTTAAATTCATCAAAACCAAAGGATGCGCTTGAAGAGACAGGAAAACATGATGCTTTCATTTCCTATGGCAGAAGAGAAAGTCAACATTTTTCCAATAGTATTTCAAATAGATTAAGTGAGATTGGCTATAATATATTTAGAGATTTAAATGAGATTCCTCTTATAATAGAAAGTGAAGAGTATGTGTTGAAAAATATACTAAACTCAGATAACTTCATTTATATTGTTTCTCCTAACACAGTAAGGTCAGAATATTGCGATAGAGAGCTTGAATTTGCAATTAAATATAACAAAAGAATAATTCCAGTACTTCATAGAGAGTTGGGCACTGATTCTTCTTTTTTAGATGATATTGTTGCTAAAAAGGCAATGATTAATATTAAGGATCCACATAATAATATCAATGATGTAGTTAACAGGATTAAGACAGTTATTAAAAAAGATGAAGCTTACGTTAATGCTCATTCTAAATACCTCTTTCAGGCAAAAAACTGGGACTTTAACGGCAGAAAACAAGCTGACTTACTTTACGGTAAAGAAAGAAAAAAAGCTTCTTTATGGCTGAATAAAAAGTCGGATGAATTAGTTCCATTACGTATTCAACTTGATTTTATTGAGGCATCAAAAAAAATATCTTTATTATTCTTACCAATTTTATGGTTGAATAAAAAAACCTACAATTTCACACATTTAAAATGGTTTGATAAAACTGTGCTTATTATTTCTCTAATTAATCCAATTGCTATGATGGATCAAATTAGGGTATTAGTAACTCATGAAGGTAATGGTGACAATTCAAAAGATGATAACGGGGTTTCGTTACCAATGTGGGTAATGTTATTTGGTATTCATGTCACGCTTGTAATGGCGGCTATTAAAGACAAAGATTTAAGGCTGTTTTTAAGTGCTGGAATTAGTGGAATGGTTTCCTCAACTATTATTTTAATTTTACTTTTTAGTTAAGTTTAAACTCCAAAAATTAATTGAAATGTCCCAAAAAAAGGATATTAACATACAACTGGCAACCGAAGATGATATAGTATCAATAATGCAAATGAATAACCATTGGGTAATTAAAGACCCCAATAGTATTGATACTTCAAATGGTTATTTAAATGTTGACCCTTTTAGCAAAGAAGACTTAAAACAAATAATAAAAAGTAAAGAACTTATTGTTGCAAAAGATGGTGAATTAATGGCTGGATATTACTTATTTGATAATTATTCTAATACAAATTACCTAAATCGGCATAAAAAATTAATTAAAGACTGTATTACAGAGGGTTTATTAGATAATAATCAAAGAGTTTCCTTAAGGATGCAATGCGTAATAAATAGGCAATATCAAAATCAAAACTTATCAAAACGTATGTTTCATAGCTTACTTTCTGAAACAATTAATAAATATGATGTTTACTTCGCATCGGTTTCGATAGAAAACCCGAAGTATAAAGCTCATATTAAAATTGGATGGGAGGTTTTAAAAAGAATAGACGAAATTATTTTACTTGTTTACAAAAACAATAACTAGACAAAGGTCTTTTTAAAAGATGAAATCACAATGAAAACTATCTAACAACCTTACTATCAATACAATAAAACACCGATACCTTTTTCTTTAATTAATTAATTCAAATTACCTGTACAGGCTAAAAAAAGGAAAGAAAGAAGAAACTCTTGATTTTTACACATCTGTTATAAAGGGCAGCGTCTTAAATAAAGAATCTTCTTAACGCAGAGAACTTTTTAAAAAAATTAAATATTACCCATTACTTGAATAAAATAGTAAATAAAAGCTTTTTTTGAAGTTAACATCCAACTATAACACTCTTGGGATATTATATTTTTACTAGATTGTTAACAAATTGCAACCTGTTTTTCTATATTCAACGACCTCATTATTTATTTTTAAAACTTAATAAAGAATGATTCCGTGTGAATTAAAAGATTAAAATTATTTTAAAAATAAACCTGCTGATTACAGCATACAAACGAAAAATAAATAGGAATTATTAGTTCGAGTCTTTTTAAAACAAAACATCTGAAATTAAAAGTTTATGCAAAGTGAAATAATGATTTTAAATGAGTTGTTAAATGACAACAGGCTATCTGAAGCGCAATCACTTGCTCAAAAAAAGCTAATTAAATATCCAGAAGATAACAACCTAAAAGAAGTCTACGGGTTAATTCTTAATCGTTCAGGAGCTACGAAAAAAGCACTAGAATTAATTACTCCTCTATATGCTGCTTCTAATCCTAGCTCAAGTATTTATGGATTAATGGGTAGAATACATAAAAATATTTGGAAAAATTATCGTGATAAAAAACAGGCCGAAAAATCAGCTAAAGTCTATGAAGAAGGATTTAATAAATATAAGTCGCCATATTTAGGTATTAATGCTGCCTCAATGTACCTAGTATGTAGCAATAAAGAACTTTGTGCTTCAATTGCTAAAGAAGTGGTGAATATTTGTTTAAAAGAAGAACCAACCTATTGGAATGCCGTTACTTTAAGTGAAGCTTTCATACTACTTGAAAATTTTGACAATAGTGTTCATTATGCCAAATCCGCAATAAATGAGCACTCCAGTAATATAGGTAATATCAATTCAACTTTCCAACAAATTAAAATGTTGAAAAGATATATTAAGGTTCCTAATGAACTTATAGATTTATTTTCTCCACCTGGTATTGTAGCGTTTTCTAGTCAAATGATTAATAATCAGAGCGAATCAATATTTCCAAAAAAAATAGAATCTGAAATAAAAAACAGGATTACGAAAGAACTAGAGGCCATTAACGCTCAAATTGGGTATTCCTCAGCAGCTTGTGGTAGTGATATATTATTTATTGAAACAATGTTAGAGCGAAATTCAGAAATTCACATTATTCTTCCATTTGCAAAAGACGACTTTATTAAAACAAGTGTCGAATTTGGTGGTAAAGAATGGTTAAATAGGTTTGAATACGTTTTAGAAAAAGCTTCTAGTGTACATTACGCGACAGAGCAATCTTATTTTGGTGAAGAACATCTATTTGAGTATGCCGATAATTTAATTCAAGGACAAAGTTTACTAAAGGCTGATTTATTTCAAACACAACCTTATTTTTTAGGTGTATTTTCTGAAGAGGCTAGCGACCAAAAGACCAAAGGATCTCGTCATTTTTTAAATCAGTTTTCAAGTCATGAAAACGCCATTATCATTGAAACGACAAAACTTATCAATTCATTAGAAATAAAAAAAACAAATAAATCTAATGCGAATTTCACTCACAACGATTTTCCTGCAGGCATGATTCGTGATGTAAAAAGTATTTTATTCGCTGATGTAGTTGGTTTTAGTAAAATGGAAGAACAACAGAAACCATATTTCCTAAATGAATTTATGAATATGTTGAACCAAGGAATTCAAAACTTAGGTTTTACTCCTGAAGTATTAAACACTTGGGGAGATGCTATTTTCTTTGTTGGAAAAAACAATAAACAAGCAGCTGATTTTGCCTTTATGCTAAACGATATGGTTCTGAATACAAATTGGGAAGAAAAAAATTTGCCAAACAATTTAAATATTCGAATTGCTCTGCACTCCGGACCTATTTTCATCGGTAACGATCCTGTTTTAAAAAGGCCAAATGCCTATGGAGAACATGTTAACCGAACAGCAAGAATGGAGCCTATTACAATCCCTGGTCAAGTATATGCTAGCGATCAATTTGCTGCTAACTTAAAACTTGAAACCCAAAATCAATACAAATATGAGTTTGTTGGCAATTTGAAGCTTCCGAAGGCTTTTGGTGACCAAGAGTTATATCATCTCAATAAAAAAGCAGTAATTAACTAATTTAATTTTTCAGTGAGTTTGAACAAAAAAATTGATTAGACTCGAAATTGAATTGATCAAAAAAAAAGGATTGTTTATAATTCTCCATAATTGCTTGATTTTGCTACCACTAGTTAACACCAATCAAAGACAAATATATTGATAAATAGCAATCATTTATTAATTACTCAAAACCTGTTTAATAATTCTCTAAATTAATTAAAAAAGCCCGTCCAAATTTAAAATATAGCCCAATAATGAGCCGCCTAAGATGGTGTACATCACATTCACTTTTTTCAATACAAAAGTGACTACAACACTAATTGTTGCAATTAGTATTGCTTGCCAATTTATTAAGGTTTCCGTACTCATCGTAAATAATACTCCTGCCATTACTGCAACAGCCGATACATTAACAGAGTTTAAAAAGAATCTTAAAGGCTTCGATTTTTTCATTTTAGAAACAAAAGGATTAAGTAATAAAACGAAAATGAATGACGGTAAAAATATTCCGACAGAGGCGCCAATTGCTCCCCAAAACCCAGTCAACTGATAACCTATAAACGTTGCTGTTGACAAAACAGGACCAGGCGTAAACTGACCAACTGCGATGGCATCTAAAAGCTCCTGTCTCGTTAACCAACCCCTTTCAACTAATTCAGCGTCTAAATACGCAAATAATACGTAGCCACTTCCATAAAGAACTGCACCAACTTTTAAAAAGGTCCAAAAAACATTTAATGAACTTAATTTTAATCCCAACGACCCTAATGCTGTTGTTGCTAGAAATGGAGTGAATGACATAGCTGTATTTGCTAGCTTTGCCTTAACTGTGAAATATACTGCTCCCAAAACACCCGCTCCAAGTAAGGCGAGCACTTCATTAACACCTAACAAACTTGCTGATAATACAACAGCACCAAGAGCTCCTAATTCCCATCCCTTTATTGCTTTTTTTCCAAGCTTAAAAACTGCTGATGCAATTATTGCTAGGACGGCTGGTTTTATTCCAAAAATAAAAGGTTCTACTTCTGGTAATTGACCGTATTCAACATATAAAAACCCAAGTAAACCAGTGATGAAAATAGCCGGTAAAATAAAGCTCAATCCTGCAATGATCAAGCCTTTGAAGCCTGCACGCTCATGACCACAATGCATAGTCATTTCAGTAGAGTTTGGTCCGGGAATTAAGTTAGTTGCACCTATTAGATCCAAAAAGTGCTGCTGGTCCATCCATTTTCTTCTTTTCACTATCTCGTCCTCCATCATTGCAATATGAGCAGCAGGCCCACCAAATGCAAAAACTCCCATTTTAAAAAAGACCTTGGCAACTTCCTTTAACTTTTTCGATTCTGACATTTTATCTAAAAAATGTAAAGTTCGTTAATAACGGAGAATTAATAAATGAAACTCATGTTAACTTTAGGTAAAGAATCAAATAAAAAGTCAACTTTTTTGTTTGATTTCATAAATTGACTTTTTGTTTGATTTTTTAATTCCAATGAAAATCGGAACTGCAGCAGTAAAATACATAAATAAACTATAAACTGCAGCAGGAAAACCAAAACCTAATTTATTATTTATAAGAGAGCCAACCTCAATGGCTAAAGTTCCATTTTGATTGCCCGACTCTAGACTTATTGTGAGCGCTTGTTTGAAGTTTAAACGAAATAAAAGGGCTGTTAAAAATCCAATTACCATGGTTGCAATGTTAAGCGTAATAACGATAGCAAAAGATTCCGATATTCTTTCCACCAATTGACCTCTTTCTTTTATAACGATTCCTACAATCACCAATATAATAATGACTGTGCTAGCAATTCTTACAGGCTTGTCAAGCCTAAGTGCTACGTGAGGTTTTTTACTTTTAACAGTCATTCCAATGAATAAAGGCAGAGCTATAATGGCTATCAAAACGCCTATAATAGTTGAAACTGGAGAAGCAACCTCCACTCCAACTAAATTAAACTCGCCTAAAGCAAATTTTACGATAAAAGGTATTGTAATCATCGTTACAAGACTATTTACAGCCGTTAATGTAACAGATAAAGCAGTATCCCCTTTTGCTAAATGGGTTACTAAATTAGAAGTAGGCCCTCCTGGACAAGCTGATAGTATCATTACACCAATTGCTATTTCATTAGAAACCTTGAACAATTGAATTAAACCAAAAGCAATTAAAGGCAGTAAAATAATTTGATTTAAAAAACCCACAAAAACTGCTTTAGGATATTTTAAAACGCGTTTAAAATCTTCTTTTGTTAAACTTAATCCCATACCCATCATAATAATAAAAAGAGATGCTGCTAAAAATATTTTTGATGCTGAGTCCATTAATTAGGCGTTTGTGTTCCATAGTTTATACTTTCAATTATAAAAAAGGTTTAATTGTTAATTAGGATAATCTGTGAGTCCTATAAATATTTACTTTTATATTATTTTTTGGATGCTTATTTTTGATTTATGAAGATTTTGATGGTTTGCTTAGGGAATATTTGTCGTTCTCCAGTTGCTGAAGGTATTATGAGATCTAAAGCTGAAGAGTATGGATTAAATATTGAAATTGATAGTGCCGGTACAAGTGGTTGGCACAATGGAGAACTTCCAGATAGTAGATCGATGGCTAATGCTAAGGAAAATGGAATTGATATTTCAGATCAAGGCTCCAGGAAGGTTGTTTTATCAGATTTCATAGAATTTGATTTGCTTTATGCAATGGATGAATCTAATTACAATAATTTAATTCACATGTGTCCCGAAAATTTTCAGTACAAAGTGAAAATGATATTAAATGAAGTGCATCCTGCAAAAAATATAAGTGTCCCCGACCCATATTATGGGAACGATGGATTTCAAATAGTTTTCGACCTACTTAATGAGGCTTGTGAAAAAATAGCAATCAATTTAAAGCAGTAAATATGAGCAAAGGAATTGTTTATTTAATACCCTGTCCTATAGGTGAAAACGCCCCTCAAGATGTACTACCAAGTCACACCATCGAGGTAATTCATTCGCTTGAGAATTTTATTGTTGAAAGCGAAAAAACGAGCAGAAGGTTTTTAAGATCAGCCAATCATCCTAAAGCTATTCGTGAGCTTGTATTTGAAACACTTAATAAGCACACAAGAGAGGATGAAATTTCGGAATATTTAAAACCTCTTTCAGAAGGGAAATCGATTGGGGTAATAAGTGAAGCGGGATGCCCTGGGGTAGCGGACCCTGGGGCACAAGTTGTTGCCCTAGCCCATAAAAAGGAATTTCAAGTAATCCCTTTAATTGGTCCTTCCTCCATTTTAATGGCTTTAATGGGAAGTGGTTTTAGTGGACAATCTTTTAGCTTTGTTGGTTATTTACCTAAGGATAAGAAGGAACTTAAGAATAGAATTAAGGAGTTAGAAGCTTTGAGTAAAAAGTATAATCAAACTCAAATATTTATAGAAACACCATTTAGAAACGCTCAATTATTAGAGAGTTTAAAAACCTTTTGTGCTCCCTCTACCCTAATTTCAATTGCTGCCAACATTAATCAGGAAAATGAAATAATTCAAACGACTAGTATTTCTAAACTTCAATTAAACAGTTTGAAAATTCATAAGATACCTACTGTATTTAGTATTATGGCATAAATAAAATTTAGATTAGCTTAAGGAAGCGTCATTAAGATATTTAAGAAATGTCTTCTAAACCCAATTAATTCCTTTAATAAGCTTACTTAAAGTATAAGCCTCTTTTGACCCCTCTTTAGCTTTATAATCGTAAGGCCAACCAGCAATTCTGGGTAAAGACATTAAAATACTTTCAATTCTCCCATCAGTATCCAATCCAAACTTAGTTCCTTTATCATATACCAAGTTGAATTCTACATAGCGTCCTCTTCTTATTTTTTGCCACTCTAACTCAGACTCACCAAATTCCATTGATGCATTCTTAGTCATTAAATAAGTATACGTTGGAGCAAACGCTTCCCCCACTCCTCGAACGTATTTAAACAAATCATTTAAACTTCTGCTCTCATTAGCTTTCAGCCGGTCAAAAAAGATTCCTCCGACTCCCCTAGTTTCCTTACGATGTTTAATAAAGAAGTAATCATCTGCCCATTTTTTATGTGCTGCGTAATATTCCGGATTGTTTTGATCACAAACACCCTTTAGCTGCTCATGAAACCATTTTGCATCTTCATCAAAAACATAGTGAGGTGTCAAATCGATACCACCACCAAACCATGCGTCCTCTATTTCAGGTGAACCTTTGCTTTTTCGAGTTTCGAAATAACGCACGTTCATGTGAATAATTGGAACATTTGGGTTTACAGTATGCATTACAATAGAAACTCCTGTAGCAAAGAAAAACTTTGAGTCTAACCCAAGCGCGTTTTGAATATTATCGGGTAATTCACCATGAACACCCGACCAGTTAACACCGCCTTTATCAATTATTGCTCCATCTTGAAGAACTCTAGTTCTGCCACCACCTCCGCCATCTCGATTCCATGCGTCTTCCTGAAATATAGCTTTACCATCGGTTGATTGAATCGCAGCGCATATATTGTCTTGCAAATTCTTAAAGAAGCTTTGAACTTCTTCCGCAAAAGGACTAATCATTTAACTTAATAAAGTTGAAGTTTGAATATTTATATACAAATACAGAATTATTATAAATTCCATTTTGATCACCATTGTAAACAAAATTATAATCTCTTATTCCTCCCATAAAATAATTTCCAACAAGCTTATCATGATTGTACTTTCTATCATAAAGTAATTCATTTAATAACAAGAGAGTGAAGTCATACCCTGTAAAAGCAGAGCTTGATGGTTCTGAATAATATTTTTTAAAATACGAATATATAAAATCATCAGCTAGTGGATAACCATACTTAATATCTGAAGTAGAGGTAACATGAATGTTTAAACTATCCCAATAGTCGACTTCGATATTTTTATATTTTTTTAAATCATCTAAACCAAACAGAATAATTTCATTTGAAGAACTCAATGGAATTAATTTGGCAGTAAGTTTTGAAGAAAATGCCTCCTTATTATTTGCCAATATTATGATATTCTTTTTATCACCTTTTATACTATTAATAGGCTGATAAACTCCCTTAGTAATTTTAGGAATATTTAATTTGATGGAATCAAACATCATACCTTTTGCCATAATCTCTCTTTGAATAATTTTTGCAGCCTCATCACTTCCTAATGTATCCATGACTATAATTATATTTTCATTGTAATAATGATTGGCAACATACTCACCAATGACTTTGTAATGACTTTTATCTGATGGTATAACTCGAATTGTATTAGGATAGCCTTTAGTAACATCTTTTTTACTAAAAGGAGATATTAATGGGATTTTTGTCTCTTTCAATATTTCCGCAGCGTATTTAAAGGTATTTGTATAACCTGGACCAATTATCATATCCATTTCCTTAAGCACGGGCTGAGCAATTATTTTCGCAATTTCAGCAGTATCTCTTTTGGTGTCAAAAACAAATAATTGAACATTTAATCCAGCACGAACGGCTGAATCTACTGCCATTTTTATTCCTTGATAAAGCTCAATAAACGTTCTTGTCGATCTATACAGTTGCGGATCCTGTTCATCTTTAAAACGCTTTAAAAATTCAACGTTTTTTTCAAATTGAAAAGGCAACATCACTGCTATATTTACAAAAGTAGAATCTTTTAATTTATTTGTATCGACTTTAAAATGGTTTAGTTTACTGGTTCCTGCTACTTTTAAAAAGTAACCATCAATAGCAATTTCATCTTCGGATGAACTGTCCTTTTGAAAAAGCCTAACTACAGCTCCAACCTTTAATCCCCCCGCAACAATATCAGAATTATCTTTAAGAAATTGCGCTTCAGTAATCCCATACTTATTGGTTAAAAAATAAACCGTTTCCCCTTTAGCAACAGAATGGTAGATATAATTGCCTTTAAATTCATCTTGGAGATTAGTAGCAACTGTTTTTACAGCTGGCTTTGAAGCCGAAGTAGTAGTTTTAATTGCATCAACATCAATACATGGAACCCTCACTTTTTGTTTTAAATCGAGGGCTGCTGTTAAACCAGGGTTTAACTTCTTTAATTCAGCTTCATTTGTATTGTAAACCTTCCCAATCCTGTATAAGTTATCTCCTTTAACAACCGAATGATAACAGTCGTTTTGAGCGTTTAAAATTGAAAAGACTCCAATAAATGAAATCAGTAAAATGTTCTTCATAATTCAGTTTTATACAAATACTATTCCCATTCAATAGTTGCAGGTGGTTTTGAACTAATATCATAAACAACCCTATTAATACCTTTAACTCTATTTATTATTTCATTAGATATAATACCTAAAAAATCATACGGCAAATTAACCCAGTCTGCGGTCATACCATCTGTACTTTCGACAGCTCTTAAAGCAACTGCATTTTCATAAGTTCTTTCATCTCCCATTACGCCAACAGATTGAACAGGAAGGAAAATTGCACCTGCTTGCCAAACTTTATTGTAAAGTCCATGATCCTTTAATCCATTAATAAAAATGGAGTCTACCTCTTGTAATATCCTCACTTTATCTCTAGTAATTGCTCCTAATATTCTAATAGCCAATCCAGGACCTGGGAAAGGATGACGACCTAAAATATCCTCGGGAATATTCATTGACCTTCCAACTCTTCTTACTTCATCTTTGAAAAGTAACTTGAGAGGCTCAACAATTTTCAATTTCATAAAATCAGGCAAACCACCAACATTATGATGAGACTTAATAGTCTGAGATGGTCCTCCATCAACACTTACAGACTCGATTACATCGGGATATATAGTCCCTTGGGCTAACCATTTAGCATCTTTTATTTGGTTTGCTTCATCATCAAAAACTTCAATGAAAACTCTACCAATTATTTTTCTTTTAGCTTCAGGATCAGAAACACCATCTAATTCATCAAGAAATCTATCCTTAGCATTAACTCCTTTGACATTTAATCCTAAAACTTTATATTGCTCTAAAACTTGTTCAAACTCACCTTTTCTTAATAATCCGTTATCAACAAAAATACAATGAAGGTTTTTTCCAACTGCCTTATCCAATAAAACAGCAGCAACAGAACTATCAACACCCCCAGACAAACCTAGTACAACTTTATCATCTCCAATTTTCTCTTTTAACCCAGAAACTGTTGAGTCCACAAATGAATCTGGCGTCCAATCTTGATCAGCACCGCAAACATTAACAATGAAGTTTTTTAAAATTGTTTTGCCATCGGTAGAATGATATACCTCTGGGTGAAATTGAATCCCAAAAGTGTCCTCACCTTTAACATGATAAGCTGCACACTCAACATCTTTGGTTGATGCAATAACTTCAAACCCTTGCGGCAATTGTGTAATCGTATCACCATGACTCATCCAAACTTGAGAATCCAAAGGCACCCCATCCATTAAATGGTAACCATCATATATGTAAGAGATGTTAGCTCTTCCATATTCCCTGATTTTTGAAGGCTCAATATGACCACCATTTGATTTGGCAATATATTGAGCTCCAAAACAAACGCCTAATAAAGGAATCTTTCCCTTAATTTCAGATAAATCAAATTTAGGTGCTTTTACATCTAATGTCGAAAAAGGACTACCAGAAAGGATTACTCCCATAACTGATTCATCAATTACTGGGGGGTTATTAAATGGGTGAATTTCGCAGTAAGTGTCTAGCTCTCTTACTCTTCTTGCAATTAACTGTGTATATTGTGATCCAAAATCAAGGATTAAAATCTTCTTTTGCATAACGCAAATATATATTTAAAGAAGGAAATTAAAGATTAAGCTCCTTAGCAGTTTTCAACATTGAAAAAAGTAAACTTTTTAAAGACTACAAAGTAAAAATCCATTAATCTTGTAGAAATTTATAAATCACTAAATTTAAATTACTTTAAATTGATATTATGGCAGAAAAATTAACGTTTACAATGATTAAGCCTGAGGCAATGAGAAATGGTGCTGCAGGTTCGATTTTGAAAATGATTCAAGATGGTGGATTCAAAATTGTGGCATTAAAAATGAAGCAATTATCAAAGGAATCAGCTGAAGAATTTTACGCAGTTCATAAGGAAAGACCTTTTTATGATAATTTAGTTAAGTTTATGACTAGTGGACCAATTATTGCCGCTGTTTTAATGAAAGATAATGCGGTTGCCGACTATCGTGAGCTCTTAGGGACAACAAACCCTGATACTGCTGAAGATGGAACAATTAGAAAAGCGTTCGCAACAGACATGACAATGAATGCAGCACATGGTTCGGATTCAGATGAAAATGCTTTACTTGAAGCTAAATTTCATTTTTCGGACAGTGAAATTTTTATTTAGAACTTATACAAAACAAAAAAGGCGCTGAAATCAGCGCCTTTTTTGTTTAAACTGTTCATTAAATTAGATTTCAAAGCTTAACTTTTCATAATCCCTATCAACTATTACATCAGTTGCACTTTCAACAACGGATGTTGAAAACCAGCCAACAGCTTTATTTTTAACATCACCTGTGTTTGGGCTTATAATATTAGTATTAACATTTGCTGTAGGTGTTGCAAATAAAGCACCAATTCCTCCTCCCTGAATTGCTTGATTTGAAACCTCTTGCCAAAAAGAATATGTTTCAGGTGTTATACCCCATATTTCATATGTAACATTATCTCCTAAACCAACTGAGTCTTCAACATCATAAGCAACTAAAGTAGATATAGGAGGTATAAATAATTGACCATCTCCCTGAGAAGTTTCACTAAAAGAGCCATCTACCGAGAAATTCAAACCTTCAATACGAGTATCGTATTCTCCCTCTTTAAGGAATCTTATCCAATAATAATTCAATTGACCAGGTAAATCTCTGGCTACTAATTCCACAGCGTAACTGCCATTTTTTTGTCCTAAGCCAGCAGGCACATATTCCCAATTTAGACTATCAATCACAGGAACTTCATTAGCAACAGAAGTTGCCGTGTAGGTTAAGCCTTCATATTTTATTGTTAAACTATATGTCCTTCCCGGAAAAATCATTACTGAATCATTCCAAGTATAATCACCGTCAGAAAGTGGAGATTCAAATAAGTATTTATTATTTAAATTATCTAAAACATAAACTGAATCAGCTATAAAACCAACCTGAGATGACTGTTCAAAAAACTGTTTTGTTTGCTTTAGTTGAATCAACTGTTTTTCATTTTTGTTATTAAGAAAACCATCAATAGATAATTGGGTTTCACCTGCTTCAACTTCAACCGAAATAGCATCTTCACAAGAGGTTAAAACTGCAATAGCTAAAATTCCTAAAAATATCTTTTTCATTTTATTTAAAATTTAAAGTTGTACGTTACTGACGGAACTATAGAGCCAACAATTGAGTACCTAATCGCTTGCGGTTCTCCATCTTCATTATT
>MDSY01019133.1_pt1 | contig 21029 bp, 18 predicted proteins | sample 811131 | NCBI WGS metagenome assembly MDSY01 (sample SAMN05326643, study PRJNA326480) | marine metagenome | isolation source: seawater | place: Atlantic Ocean: South West | collected 2010 | reverse complement strand
TAAATTCAAGAACTGAATTAGCGATATCCATGTACATGACCATAGTGGAGGCAGTAGTAACCTCCACACGTTGAAGGAAAGAAATCCTTGTCAGAAAATGTAACTCTTCAGAAAGTTGTACCAAACGGTCCTCGGCAGGGGTTAATCTCGGTGGAGCCTGAAAATTGGCGCCGTGATGCTCTTGTTGCGGCAGTCGAACTTGGCGGTGGAACGGTTTGCTCAAGTCAGGAGGCAAGCGCATTAATTTGGGCGGCACCTGAAAAACCCGAGCTTATACAAAGTTACTTATCCGACAACCATGATTGGGTTCAGTTGCCTTTTGCTGGCATCGAGCCGTTCATTGATTCGCTAGATAGGAAACGATTATGGACTTGCGGCAAAGGTGTGTACTCTCCTGCTGTTGCTGAGCATGCTCTTGCGATGGTGCTTGCAATGAAGAGAAACTTGACTGCGTACGCTCGGTCAACGCAGTGGGATGAAGGAGTCGGTAGCAACCTTTTTGGGGCAAAAGTAACAATCCTAGGGGGAGGTGGAATAGCTGAAGACATTATTCCACTGCTTGAGCCCTTTAAATGTGAAATTACAGTTATTCGGAAAAGGCCTGCACCTCTCGCTGGTGCTGATAGAACCATCCAACTTAAGGAGTTACGGACTGTTCTCCCGGCTACTGATGTTCTGCTTATAGCGTTAGCGCTAACGAATGAGACGGAAAATCTTATTGGGGCGAATGTACTTAAATTACTTCCTGAAAGCGCAGTCATTGTGAACGTTGCGAGAGGTAAACATATTGTCACTGAAGACCTAGTAGAAGCTTTGAGAAATAACGAGATTGCGGGTGCAGCCCTTGACGTCACCTACCCTGAACCACTTCCAGTTGGCCACCCTTTGTGGAATTTACCGAACTGTTTGATTACACCGCATACGGCAAACACACCAGAAATGGGCATAAAGCTTCTCTCGTCGCGTGTAACTGAAAATGTTTCCAGGTACCGTCAGGGCCTTGACCTTATTGGATGCATCGATATTGATTTAGGGTACTAACTAGTACTCCCATATCCTTTGGTAAACCATTTCTCCGTCAATTTGCTCTAGAACTCGAAGTACCCTTCTCAGGACAGCTTGTGTTCCACCGAAACTAATCGGCCCTGAGACAGCGTCAAAGGACTCAATTGATTTGATCTGATCAGCTACTGATAGGCTGTTTGATGTTCCGGCTTCATTCACTGCATATATCCAAAGTTTTGCCAGATCTGCCCCAAGCACAAATCGCCCACTTGCGGGGGGGACACCGTCAATAGACACAAAATTTACCGATGCGTCTCTAACCTCGGAATATGGGTCATCATTAGCAGTAGAAGCAAAGCTGAGCATTCGAAAATCGCCAATACCTGAGACGTCTAAGGGCCGAAATGCAGCGCTATCCATCGTAACTCCGGCGATGATGGGAGTTAGCCAACCAGCGCCTCGAATTCGTTGAAGCGCAAGCGTTCCTACCCTATTAAATGCACATAGCACTATTGAGTCGGCGTCTAATGTTCTTGCGCGGTCACCGGCGTTAATGATGTCGGTTCCAGTAATCATATTGATAGCTGAATCAATGGTCGTTCGGCCTCCTAGTTGACGCCACCTGTTTTTGAACGCACTACATTCTTGAATCGGTTCGGGCGCAGAATTATCCCAAAGAACCCCAACTGTTCTTTTGCCTTCATCCCATAACATGTTCGCTAGCTCCACACCATACTTTTGTGATTGTGTAACCATTGAGAAGGCTAACTTGTCAACTGCCCCTGTCCCCCACTGTGTTTCAGTTGCGCATGGAGATATTACAAGAACTTCTGCTTCTTTAGCTCTGATCAATGCAGGCCCTGCGTAGTCTAATTCGCATGTGAGTACTAACAGTTGTGCCCCAGCCTCAATCAGTTTCTTTGCAGCATTATCGATGACAGAAAGACGGGATTCACTGTTAACCCTTATGATTCTGACCTGTTTCCCCAGCAGTCCCCCACTTGCGTTTAATTTCTCTATCTCACCTACAAATGCAACTCCGGGTTGGCGATCATGAGGAGACATGAGGTTCTCTTCGTCAATGATTACGCCGACAACGATCGCGTCCTCTTCGATAATTCTCTCGACGACTATTTCTGTTGTGTCTTGGAAAACAGTTTTAGGTTCGTCAACATCGCTAGCTACCCCGCCGCTTTGAGTTTCTTGATCATCCTGCGTAGGCGCACACGCCGCAGTCTGAAAAATTAACGTTACGCCCAGTACAAATGTAGCCAGATATTTCACACGCAAATACTATCTGACTCAGGTCCGGGAATGGTAGCGGAGTCTCAAATCGCAGAGGTTTCACGAAGTTCGGATATATCTTCCCAGTTATAACCTAATTCAAGCAATATCTCTTCTGTATGTTGACCTAACTGTGGTGCCTCTGCAGATATCTCAGGAGGTGTACCTGACATCTTGATGGGAGAACCAACTACGCGTCTTATGTTCCCACTTGAATCCTCAAGGTCAACGAGGTAATTGTTCTGTAGAACCAAATTGTCATTCGCTGCCTGTTCATAGTCATTCACGGGTGCGTATCGCACTTCCATTGCATCGAGTATTTGACCCCACTCTTCAGTTGTTTTTTTCTTGAACCATGGTGCTAGCAACTCGAATAACGATTTCCGTATCTCTGTGGTGAAGATAATGGGTGCGAATCGTTCATCGTCTATCAACTCAGGCACACCGACTGCGTCATAAAACGCTTTTCGCTTATCTGGCAGAACACCAACTAAAGCTATGTGGCCATTGGCTGTTTCAAGAATTCCATATGCCATTGGAAGCAAGGGGTGCCCAGCATTACTGCGACCTGGTACTTTTCCTGTCATCAGAAAGGATGTGTATTCTGAAGCCTGAGCGTATATCTGCCCGCCGAGTAATGAAACATCTATTCGCTGACCTTTGCCACTACTTTGCCTGGCAAAGAGAGCGGCTAGAATTCCAACTGTCATGTTCATGCTTCCGATGTGGTCAGCGATAGTCGCCCCAACTGGAGTCGGAGGTTCACCATCATTACCTGTTGTGCTAATGAGACCTCCGGCAGCTTGACCCGCCAAATCGGCGCCTTCTCTTTGCGAACCCTCACCCTCGGGACCAAATGTTGATCCCATTGCATAAATTAGCCCTGGGTTTGATCGGCTGAGTTCTTCATACCCGAGTCCCCAGTCCTCCAAGGTTCCTGGCTTAAAATTGGCAAGAAGTACATCTGCGCTATCCACAAGTTTACGAAAAATTTCTGTTCCCTTAGGAACCCTCAAGTCAACTGTTATGCTTCGTTTACCTCGGTTACACGCTTCAAAATACGGTGCCCGCAAATCCTCCATCGATATTGGGATCCACCTTGCCATATCCCCCATTAGTGGGAGTTCAACCTTAATCACTTCTGCGCCAAGATCAACTAGTGTTTGACCAGCTTGGGGACCTTGCACCAGAAGCCCCACGTCGATAACGCGTATTCCACTTAATGCTCCCAAATCGTAACCTCCATTAACTGATGATGGGAATAGTAGAAAATTTTTTTAATTTCTTCAAGAAATCAAAGAGAGATATCCCCATTTGGAGTTATCTTGAGTCGCAGTTTATTAATGCCTGAGCTAACCTCATGAAAGCAAAGAAATTCAGGAGATTCGAAATGGCAAAACTTGTTGAAGGAAAAGTTGCACTAATTACCGGAGCAGCAGGTGGCATTGGTCGTGAGCACGCATTGATGCTCGCTTCACATGGAGCGAAAATTGTTGTGAACGACTTAGGCGGGGATATGTCCGGACAAGGAGAGGATCTAACTCAAGCTCAGAAGGTTGTTGAGGAAATTCAAGCAATGGGAGGCGAAGCTGTAGTCAATGGTGGGAATGTTGCCAGCTTTACAGATGCTAAAGCAATGATTGACCAAGCGATAGACACCTACGGAGATCTCAACATTCTTATCAACAATGCTGGAATCCTAAGAGACAGAATGCTTTTCTCCATGTCAGAAGACGACTGGGACTCAATCATGGCAGTCCATCTAAAAGGAACATTTGGCCCTACCCATCATGCTGCCGTTTATTGGAGAAACAAAGCTAAAGCTGGGGAAGATACATATGGGCGAGTAATCAATACCTCTTCACCATCAGGAATATATGGGAATATCGGGCAAAGTAACTATGGCGCCGCTAAAGCAGGAATAGCTGCGTTTACGGTTATAACAGCCATGGAACTGGCCAAATATAATGTGACCGTCAACGCATTGGTTCCTGCTGCATTATCAAGAATGACAGCCGGTCTCGTTGGAATGGATAATCTATCAGATGAGCAGAAGGAAGCAATGTCGCCGCGATGGCAAGCTGTAACCGCCGCTTGGCTTTGCAGTGAAGAGGCTGCGAAAGTTACTGGTCGTTGTTTCGATGTACGTGGTAATCAGATCGGAATTTCAGAGGGTTGGGTATTAGGTCCTACTGGGACTCAACCAGAAGACCCGCAGGACCTTGGTCCGCTCATGACAGAACTGATGTCCAAAGCAAGACTTAACGCGAATATGGGTGGGCATCCAAGTGGTGGAACAGGCAGGCCTGAAAACGAGATTTAAGTGATTGAGGCAGGCGCAACAACTTCAATCCCTAACTCTACTGCAGCAGACATGTGTGCGTGATCAAACGTTACATATCTAAATGGTCGAGGAATTCTATCAATAGCAGCTATATGCAGAGCATCTACCATCTTTAAGCCAAACTGGGCCCCAAATTGGGCGGCCCGATTAAGACACTTGCTATCTAATGGAATTACATAAAATGACTCCCAATCAGAGCGGAAAGACCTTGCGATAGCATCATAATGGTGAGGCGAAACGGCTCCATGACGAAGCGCTAATAACATTTCAGTCTTTACCAACTCGCTGGCAATCCACTTTTCTTCAGTATCCATCTCTTCTACGAGAAATTCCCTATTTTTTCCTGGTAGGTAACGGTAAAGAAGCGCAGATGTATCTATGGCAATACAGTTCGTCATCCTCTCACCTCCCGAATGATTGCTGAGACATTACTATCAACTGGAAATATCGCCTCCTCAGGATCCCCTAAAGACTGATCACGCAATGGCTTATTCACCAAACCACCAGCTACAAGGTGATCTATTGTGATCTCATTTTGAGCCTCCAACGGACCCAAAGCAGCAAATGGTTTACCATCAACAGTAATAACTACTTGTTCACCTGAATTCGCAATCCTCAAATAACTAGCAAGATCCTTTCGAAGCTCTGTCATAGAAGTTTTATGTTTTCCGTCCATGTCCGCATTATAGAACATATGTACATTTCTGTACATATTCTGATGTGCAAGTCTTTCAGGATACGTGTAAATTTGAGAATCAAAGGAGAATATTATGAACTTTGCATTTTCAGATGAACAAGAACAATTGAGAGAATTCGTCAGAAGCTTCCTTGAAGAGAAGTCTGATGAAGCAGCCGTACGCGAACAGATGGAAACCGAACAGGGTTTTGACGCAGACGTATGGCAACAAATGTGTGACCAGCTAGCACTTCCAGCCCTTATTATCCCTGAAGAGTTTGGAGGCCAGGGTTACGGCTATGTTGAGCTCATTGTTGTCCTCGAGGAAATGGGTCGGTCATTACTATGTGCCCCCTACTTCTCGAGCGTCGTCCTTGCCGCAAACACACTTCTCCATGCAGGAGATAAAGAGGCCAAAGCTGAATTACTTCCACAGATTGCTTCAGGAACCATCGCCACCCTAGCTCTAACCGAAGAGAACGGGAAATGGGATGAATCCGGAATCACAATGCAAGCCAGCGGATCAGGTAAAGAATTCACTTTAGATGGAACTAAAATGTACGTCATTGACGGCAACAATGCTGAAATTCTTATAGTGGCTGCTCGAACTGATAACGGGGTTAGTTTATTCCAAGTTGATGCGAATGCTGAAGGCCTCACAAGAACGTCCTTGGCCACAATGGACCAGACACGTAAACAATCTCGCATTGATTTCGAAGGCACTCCAGCGAAACTAATCGGTAATGAGGGGTCTGGTTGGGAAACCCTTTCTACCGTGCTTGATCTTGCGGCTGTAGCTCTAGCTGCGGAGCAAGTCGGTGGAGCACAAATGTGTTTGGACATGTCAGTTGAATATGCAAAGGTACGAGTTCAATTCGGGCGCCCAATTGGATCCTTCCAAGCGATCAAGCACAAATGTGCAGACATGCTCCTTGAAGTTGAGTCTGCAAAATCAGCCGCCTACTACGCTGGGTGGTGTGCGGCCGAAATGAACGATGAACTTCCTTCAACGGCCAGCCTTGCAAAGGCATACTGCTCCGAAGCATATTTCCATGCAGCTGCAGAGAATATTCAAATTCATGGTGGAATAGGATTCACGTGGGAACACCCCGCTCATCTTTACTTCAAGAGAGCGAAAAGCTCAGAGTTGCTTTTCGGTGACCCTACCTACCATCGAGAGTTACTTGCTCAACGCATAGGTTTATAAGACCTCTGAGATTTGATCTCTAAATTACATTGTGAGATTGCTTTACGGTAATTTAAGAGGATGCGGGTAGCAATAACGGGAGCCACAGGTTTCACTGGCGGACACACCCTTAAAGAATTAATAGCTTCTGGTCATGAACCTGTCGCTTTTGTTCGGAGCAGTTCTAAATTAGATGCTGTCATTAAACTCCATAAGCTTCCCGATATTGAGTATGTTGAAGGTGACATCACCTCTCGTGAATCTTTGCGCCCGCTATTAGAGGGTTGTGATGCTGTTATTCATACAGCTGCTGTAGCAGCAACAGGTAAGAAAGCCGTACCGTTGATTAAGAAAGTGAATGCAGCTGGAAGCAGGAATGTTCTGGAGTTATCTAGCGAAGCTAAACTTGATCCGATAATTTACGTATCCTCCCAGAGCGTTCTACACCCGCCGCCAGGAGGGTTATATACAGACGAGTGTCCGATAAGCCCATCCCCGATTGATGAATATGCGAAATCTAAAGCTGAAGGTGAGATCGTTGCGCGCAAACTGCAAGGCGAAGGGTACCCAGTGGTTATTATCTGGCCATCAGGGATAATCGGACCTGATGATGTTGGAGTGAGTGTGGCTGCCAAGGGAATCGCAAGATTGTTGAAAGCACCCATAATTCCGTTGCCCCAAACTGGCGGTATTTTAATGCACGATGTGAGAGATCTAGCAAGGGTTCTAAGTCGTTGTTTGACAGCTATGCAGGGGCCCCGAAGATACGGAGTGTTTGGGCATTATCTAGATTGGCCTGAAACAGAGATCTTTCTTGAATCGGTGACCGGCAAGCGGCTTCGCACAGTTACTCTTCCAAATTCTGTATTTCACACTTTTGGGAGATTCGGAGACCTTTTAGGGAATCTTGGAATAGATTTTCCGCTAGATTTCGCTACTTCAAAGTTCATGACAAGTTTGACGCCTGGTATTGATGAGCGAACTAGATCAGATTTAGGAATTGAGTGGAAGCCCCTATCGGAAAGCTTTACCGATACTCTTCGTTGGCTCGTTCAAGAAGGACAAATTCCTAAGCGATTGGTCCCAAAGCTTGGATCCTAAGAGTCCATTTCAAAGGTTTTCACTATCGACTGCTGTTTGTATCCGGTGAAGAATGTCCGGCATCGCTGACATGGCCACTGACCAGGATGGGATAAAAGGTTGCTCCATGGGATGCATTAAATAATCTTCACCAGCTTTGGTGATTGCTCGCGAAAACAGTTCAATGAGATTCTCTTCGGAATGCCTATCTATCGGGTACCCATTCATTTCTGCATCATGTTGATAACGGTCTGATAAATCAAGTGCAGTTCGGTAGTAGGTTGCTTTTAAGGTACGGAAAAATCCTTGCGAAAATACTTCTCCATTAATTGCGAGTTTACGGAAGATTGATTTGGAAATATCAATTGCCATTCTGTGGAGTCCTTGAGACGGGTTATCTTCAGAGGCAATTTGATGCTTATGTGAATAGGAGTCAGCTATATCTACTTGGCAGATACGACTTGTTGTGTAGTTTCGGTAAACTTCAGAGAGGACCCCTATTTCGAGACCCCAGTCAAACGGAATTCGAAGGCCTCTGACAAGGTCTGCATCCATTGAAAACTCACCTGCCAACGGGTAGCGAAAACTATCAAGGTAAGTAAGGAAATCGTCTTCACCCAATATCTGCTTCATGGCTCGTAAAAGAGGCGTAACCAATAATCGTGCAACTCTTCCATTGAAGCCGTCGTTATCAGTCCGAAAGTAATACCCTTTACAAAAGGCGTAGCCGAATGTCGGATTAGCTAACGGGTAAAGCAACCTTGCTAACATTTCACTTCGGTAGTTTAAGATATCTGCATCATGCAAAGCTAATATTTTTCCTTTGCCTGATGCTAAGAAATACCCCATGGCGTACCAGACGTTGCTTCCTTTCCCACGCTCTATTGGGGCTAGACCTTCAGATGCTAATTCGCTTTGCAAATCGAGCATCACAGGCCCATCATTCCAGATGACCTTCACATCAACTGGTATATCCCTAACCTGTTCCTTGACCATTTTGAACTGCTGGCTATCTGCTCGGTCTAAGCCAATTATTATTTCGGTGAGGTAACTATTTGTCTCAAGTTGAGTTATTATCTCGGGCATAGCAGGCCCCTCAAATTCGCTGTAAAGAGCAGGAATAATTAATGACATTGGTCGCTCATTGGACCACCCTTGAAGATCCTTTTCTAATTCCTCCACGGGACGGTCAGCAAGGTTGTGGAGGGTTGTAATAACGCCATTTTGGAAAAAGTCGCCCATAATTGGCCTTTCTTTTTTACTTTGAGTGTCCCACATAAGTTGGGGTATACGACAAGTAAAACAACTAAAGAGACCAATCGATTTCAGTTGTGCCCTGCTGTCTTAACAGTTGGTTGATTCTAGAAAATGGCTTGCTACCAAAGAATCCCCTGTACGCGCTGAGGGGTGAGGGGTGAACCGACTCAATGCAGGTATGCTTTGTGACGTCAATGAGGCTCTTCTTTCGTCGTGCGGATGCCCCCCACAACACAAAGACGATCTTTTCTTTCTTGTGACTTATGCAACGAATGACTTCATCTGTGAAAGTTTCCCAGCCTTTGCCTTGGTGAGATGCAGGTGCTCCCTGCCGTACTGTCAACGTCGTATTCAAAAGCAAAATACCTTGCTCTGCCCATGCAGCGAGATCCCCACTTTGTGGCTTCGAAACTCCAAGGTCATCTTCTAGCTCTTTGAAAATATTTTGGAGCGATGGAGGGAACGAAACCCCAGGCGACACAGAAAAGCACAAGCCATTTGCTTGACCGACACCGTGGTATGGGTCTTGCCCTAGTATCACGACTTTTAAAGTTGCGAAGGAAGTCAGATGAAAGGCACGGAACACATCCGGATGTGCTGGAAAGACCATATGAGACTCACGTTGATCAAGAATATAATTTTGAAGCTTCACCCAGTATGGCTTGTTGAATTCTTGCCGAAGAATGGGGTTCCAATCAGTCTGCATAGTAAGCAAGTTAGCTGAATTCTCTTGACACCTAGTTGAGGGTTACCAGAAGTACTAGGTGTCGCCTGCACTTGTGCGAAAAGCGATGTTCTAGATAGCATGCCCAAATGGACGAAAAACTTGTATCTTTAACTGCTGGCATGAGGGTTCCTTATGGCGGGAACAATGTTGCGATCGTGTCCGAGGAACTAGCTTCTGAATTTGAGAGTGGCGATAGATTAATTGTCATCCAAACAACTGGGGATCTACTTCATATTCCTTCAGATGTATGGGACATTTCTTATAAAACAGTTGAGCAGGCCCATAACGCGTTTCTTGAAATGGGTTCTGTTGACGATGATTCAATTACAAAGTTCTTCAAATTGTTTGCAGATTACTTATCAGATGATGAAAGGTTCTCTGCTATCAAAGATTCAAATGATGAAGATGTGAGAATAGCTAGGTCTAAAGGACGGTCAACGACGAGGTTAATTCTCTCTGAGAAGATGAGAACGGATATGGTCGCCGGTTTACGCTTATGGGAGAATACTCCGTCTCAAAGAGGCTCAACCATTGAGGAAATTAATCATGATGGGTGGAATGTTAAATTAATAACTGCTGGGCTTGGTGCTGTCGGTTTTATTTTTGAGGGGAGACCTAACGTCTTTGCGGATGCTACTGGAGTTCTTCGTTCAGGCAATACAGTTGTCTTTAGGATAGGCTCTGATGCCTTGTTGACTGCGAACGCTATCGTAGAGCATGCTTTGAATCCTGCTTTGGAAGAATCAGGGTTGCCAAGTGGATCAGTAAGTCTCATCAATAGCGCCGAGCGATCTGCCGGATACGCTATGTTCTCAGATCAACGACTCGCCTTAGCTGTGGCTCGAGGGTCTGGGCCAGCCGTTGCTCAACTAGGTTCAGTTGCGAAACAAACAGGTATTCCGGTTAGCTTACATGGGACAGGTGGCGCCTGGCTGGTTGGTAGCAGTAACAGTGACCCTGAAATGTTTAAAGCAGTTGTCTATCATTCGTTAGATCGAAAAGTTTGCAACACTCTTAACACGTGTTGCATCACTAAAGAAGCTGCATCGGTTTTAGTTCCAGAATTTCTGGCTGCACTCTCAGAAGCTGCCGAAGTGAGAGGAGCGAATGCTAAATTACACATCACCGAGTCGGTAGATCCCTTTATCCCCGATGCATGGAGGGGAACCGTTTCTATTGAACGAGCAGAAGGCGAAGTCGTTGAGACTCAAACCGAAAAGATAAAGATTGAGGAAATTGGCGTTGAATGGGAATGGGAAAATTCGCCAGAAGTTACTTTGGTCGTTGTTGAATCAGTTGAACAAGCCATAACGCTTTGTAATAGTTACTCTCCGCAATTTGTTGCAAGCATGGTTACCGAAGACGACGCTGAATTCGAAGCATTTTTTGATGGCATAAATGCCCCCTTTGTTGGTAATGGATTTACAAGGTGGGTTGATGGGCAGTATGCCCTAAATCGGCCTGAGCTAGGGTTATCTAACTGGCAGCACGGAAGACTGTTTGGTAGAGGTGGTGTTCTCTCCGGAGACTCAATTTTTACTATTCGGACACTCGCGTCCCAAGAAACTTCTCAGATAACTCGCCGTTCATAATCAAAACTCCCAAGAAATATCTTCAGTTAAGAGCATAATTGCATTACTTGACTTATTAATAATAATTATTATTAAAAGCATTCTTTAAAAAGGATTACAAATGTCAACCCTCGTTTACACTTTCAAGAAAGTTAACTTCCTTTACCGAAATCTAGGTTGAGTGGGTTTCACCAACATGCACCACAAATAACATATGCTTGATTACAACAAACCTCCCTCTGGAATCACCAAATACGGTTATTTCAATTACCGCACAAACTAGTAAAGGCAGGAAACCATGCATAAGGTCAAAATGTTCCGAACAGTAGGATTGATACTCCTGATATCGCTGATAGCCATATCTTGCGGCGGTAGTGAGAACCCTGAATCCGCAAATGTCATCATTGGTCAAGGAGGTCAAGTAGTAATCGACACTGACGCAGTGAAGGCGGCAGAGGATAAGCAAGCTAATGAAAGTAGTGGAACAGAGACTCTTTCTGTTGAAGACGTTGACGTGGAAGAACTCAATACGGAGGCAGAGGCGGTTGAAGAAGAAGATGACATTGATGTAGCTACTGCAGAAGAAGACCCACTGGACAACTTGCTAAACACTGTTGCACAATTTCAGGGTTGTCTAGAAGATGACGGATTTGAGTTTATTGGGGCGCCGGGTCAACCTGGTCCTGACGGAGAAACTGTTGACCCTAGTTCTTTCACACCCGACTACATTGCTGCCCTACAAAGGTGTGCTACTGCAACGAATATTATTGACGCCTTTACATCTTTTAGCGAAGCTCAGGAGAATTTGACTCCGGAGGAGATCGCACAAAATAACTTCGGAATACCAGTTTTTGGAGAGTGCCTAGAGCGACTTGGGTGGGAAGTCGGTGAAATAACGCCCGATGAGCGCGGGCAGCTCGGATTTGGTACAAACGGATCAGGCCTAACTCCCCCTAATGATTCGGAAGGCATATTCCCTGCCGGTGATATAAACACTTGCAGGCAAGAAGCAGAAACATATGTGTTGGAGAATTATGAGGCGAACGAGGAGTAGTTCAAAAGTTGAATAATAAAAAGAAAATTTTTATAGGAATAGGAATAGGGGTTGTCCTCGTTCTATTAATTGGCGTATTTGTCTGGCCGGGTACAGGGGGAAACAGCAACAACACCCAAAGGAACGATGGCCCTACCTACGTTGTTGCTCCTGTTGAGAGAAGAACTCTATCTGATGAAATTACTGTCCGAGGAGAAATTCGCCGAGATCAACTTCAACGGATAACGGCCAATGTTGACGGACAGGTAAGTTCGGTTCTTGTGGATGACGGGGATACTATCAACGCCGGAGATGTTTTGTACGCTATTGACGGACGTGCTGCTGTTGCCGTTAACGGGGATTTTTCCTTCTTTAGAAGATTAGATGTCGGTTCTGATGGCCCAGACGTCCTGCAGCTTGAAAGAATTCTCTCAGAAAGCGGCTACGACGTTGGAACAGTGGACCAACTTTTTACTGAAGAAACGAGATCAGGTTTGCGTGATTGGCAGATAGCACGAGGGTACGGAGGGGCCAGCCCGGAACCCAACGAAAATATTGTTATCTCTTTAAGTTCCAATTCCGCCGGGTATTCAATAGGGGCTCAGAATACGATCGCTATAGAACTTCAACCTAGTGTCCCTGACCAGAGTCTAACTTCAGGGAAATCTAGTTGGGAAACCCAAACTGCACTTTACTCTCAGAATACAACGAACGCTGGTGCATTTGTTCCTGCTAATTTTGCTTCCCAAAATAATGCGTTACAGGATGATAGACCCGTTATTGAGGTCAGTGTGAATCCGGGTTCTGTTGTTGAGGGAGAAACTGCGACCTTTACATTTACGTCAGATATACCAATGGCTTCGGACACTGTGATCGATTACGTAGTCACAGGCTCTGCTACTGCTGATGATGATTACGAAGACGACCCATTAGACGGCTCATTTATTTTCCCCGCCGGTGCACAATCATATGATTTACAAATAGAAACTTTGACTGATAATGAAATTGAGAGTGCTGAAGAACTCGTAATTGAGGTTGGTGAGGGTTTCAGCGTAGGAGACAACCTCCCCTACAGACTTGGGGCCCTGCGGGAAGCGAAATTAGAAATAACTAGCCCTGCCGGAGATGTACAAACAATAGAAATTCGGTCTATAACTCCGTCGGTCTCAGAGGGCGGCAACTTAACCTTCGAATTCCAAACCGACAAAATAAGCAATGAAGACACGATGATAAAAATATCTGTGTGGGGAACTGCTACGAGTGGGTCAGATTTTATAGCTGAAGACTTTGAAGTTGAACTACCCGCTAACCAAGAAACTGTCAGCCTCACCTTCCAAACAAGAAATGATTCACAGGTTGAACCTGATGAAGAACTCTGGGTCACTATTTTAAGTAACCCCAATGAGACGTACGCTATTGGCTCGCCAAAATCAGCTTTAGGCATAATAGAATCTAACGATCTACCTGAGCTAACGATCTCAGGAGGAGGAGGCATCGGAGAGGGTGGAAATGCAGAGTTCGTAATCAATGCCGATCAGCCTGTCACCGAAGACACATCAATCAACTATACGTTACGTGGGAGCGCTACACCAGGTAAAGACTACAAAGAGTTACCTGGGACAGTAATTATGCTAGCAGGCCAGAGCCAAGTTACTGTTCAAATTGAAACTATCGATGACGATGTCCTTTTTCTACCTGGAGATATGGTTGTCGCCTCCTGGCCAGCAAGAATTGGAACAGTATCTGTTGACGATGGAGAGTTCATTCTTCTAGGGCAACAAGTGCTTACACTTACAGAGCCTGACTTCACGATCACATTGACACTCAATCCCACTGACAGAGGAAACTTGGAGGTTGGAATGGAAGTAGAAGTTGAACTTCAAGCAAGCGATCAGGATGCCGTACCAGGTGTAATTCTCGAGCTTGATGAAACTGCAACAGTTGCAGCAGATGGTTCAGAAAGATACGAGGGAGTAATCCAAACATTTGAGGACCTAGACGCAGTGGATGGTGCAAACGTCAACGTTGATGTAACGCGAGAAGAAAAAATAGACGTCATCACCGTTCCAGTCGCCGCTGTCTTACAGGACGGACAAGGCAACGATGTCGTACGAGTAGTTCTAACGGATGGAACAACTCGCCAAGTACAAGTTAAGGTTGGCCTTTCTGAAGGAGCTTACGTTGAGATCACAGAAGGGCTCTCAGGCGAAGAACTTGTATTGGTAGAAACCTAATGAGTACCTCAGGTGTATCCGAGTCAAATCTAAACATTGCAAGTAAAAGAAATTTGTTCCGACTGCGCGATGTGTACAGAATCTATGGACAAGAACCCGTTGCTGTTCATGCTCTTGACGGCGTATCTCTCGATATCCATGCAGGGGATTTCATGGCAATTATTGGGCCTTCCGGGTCTGGCAAGTCAACGCTCCTTGGATTATTAGGGTGCTTAGATTTACCGACAAAAGGATCAATCAAAGTCGACCAAACAGAGATAACCGACTTAGAAGACAGCGATCGTTCAAAGCTACGAGGCAATTCAATAGGGTTTGTCTTTCAGCAATTCCACTTAATCCCACACCTTACTGCTTTGGGGAACGTTTCAACGGCCCTTTTGTACCGCGAACTAACGAAACCTGAAATCAGAGAGCGCTCACTAGCCGCTTTGGAGATGGTAGGACTAGGTGGAAGATACGATCACCGTCCTATCGAGATGTCAGGCGGTGAGCAGCAACGTGTTGCTATTGCAAGAGCCTTGGTCACTGACCCTCTTATGATCCTTGCTGACGAACCGACAGGTGCGCTGGATACAAAAACTGCAACAATTGTTATGGAAATCTTTAAAAATCTTCAAAGCGAAAATCGTGCAATCGTACTTGTTACCCATGATTTAGAAATAGCTGAACAAATGGATCGTGTGGTTTCTATGCGAGATGGAAAGATCGTAGCTGATGACCTTCGAAGCGAACGAACCGATGCTCTCGAAGATAGATTTTGGGAAGCTGGTAAGGACGGCAAGTTAGAGTAGCTATGAATTGGTTTCGCGAAATACTCAGTGTCGCTCTCGGTGGCCTAACAGCGAGAAAAGTTCGTACCTTATTAATTATGCTCGGGCCGGTGCTGGGGGCAGCTGGGATTGTTGCAGCAGTGGGGTTAAACGAATCAGCAAAAGGTGATGTGAGGCAGACTTTAGAGAAATTGGGAACTAATTTAATAGTTGCCTCGGCTGACGGAACCTTCTCCGGAGGTGAGGCCCCAACTCTTCCTGAAGAAGCTGTGGAACGCGCTATGAATGTTTCAACTGTTGATCGCGCTGCAGGTATTACCGAAATAGGAAGCCTTACCGTACTCCCTTCACAAGGCGGGAGGGATTTCTTCAGAACTATACCTGTTCCTGTGCTTACTAGTGACCAAAATCTCCTTAATGTACTGGATGCCCAGATGCTCTATGGTCGTTTCATTAACGGAGCAGACGAAGACAATATCTTCCGCAGTGCAGTCATTGGTCAGGATCTTGCAAGGGATTATCAATATCTTCCGGGTGAGGCACGGACAATTGATGTCAATGGCGAAACTTACGGAGTGGTAGGAGTTCTAGAGAAAGTTGCGTTAGTTCCGAAATTAGATACCGCAGTAATTATCCCTAAATCTTCTGCTGAGGAAGATTTTGATGTAGAGCAAAAGCCAACAACGGTGTACGTACGAGCAGCAGAAGGAACTGTTGATTCGACCTCTCAGGCTTTACCTGTAGCAATAAACCTTGGTGGACCAGAAGGTGTTGTAGTAGCTGTCCCTTCTGACCTACTTGAAGCTCAGGGAGCTGTGGATACCACACTGCGAAATATTCTCTTCTTAATGGGAGGCCTGGCACTACTTGTCGGAGGTGTTGGTATTGCGAATGTTATGTCCATATCAGTTATTCAACGATCCGGCGAAATTGGCATTAGACGTGCTCTTGGCCATACAAAAGTAACGATCGCCATGCAATTTGTTCTTGAAGCTTTATTTGTGGGTGTTCTCGGAGGTTTAGCGGGGGTTCTCGCAGGTGTTGGAGTTATCTATCTAGTGTCTGCTGTTCTTGGATGGGTTGCCACCCTGAATCTCCCACTATTTTTAGTAGCAGGTGGCATGGCACTGATTGTGTCGATAATTGCAGGCCTTTATCCAGCCCTCAAAGCTGCTCGACTGGAGCCCTTAGAGACGCTAAGACTTGGTTAAAAGTTTACTCAAAGCGCTTTCCCTCTTCTTTAAGGAAATCAATCCACTTTGATCCTGCGAAGTCAGTCAGATCACCAGGCAGGTACCGTACCGTTTCTAGTAACCCTGTGTACTGGAAGTTTCGGTACTTTTCGTATACCTCCCAATTAACAGGGGACTTACTATCAATTCCGATATCAATACCCTGAAAAGGGGCCATAGCAAGTAACGCTAGTAAACCTGTATGAGTCGCCATAGTTGTCCCGTTAAGCGATATCTCTAAATCCCAGTGCAAAAAATCAGGAGGGGTCACAGTGACGACAATTGTGTTATGACCCTCTGACATTTCGCCACACTGAATATTCGTCATTTCCCCATAACCATTATGCGAAAATAAAAGAGTTCCATCCATAACGTAAAGAGCGTACCCGCCGCCTTGATCACCGTGAGCAAAGAGAGTCCCTTGATCAGCTTTTTTGTAGTCAAGATCTACTTCAACACTCCAGTTTCGGAAGCTAATTAATTGTTGCGATTTCCATCGCTCAACAGTTGGAGTCCCAGGATAAAGGACCATTTCCTGAACAAGTTTTTCATTCCATGGGGGGCGGAGAATATTTTTGACATTGTTTCCTTCATCCAAAGGGAAAACCTGGTTTTCCCAAGCCGTTTCTTCCCAGAGACTTTTCATTGACTCCACTTTCTCAGGGTACTTTTCGGAGAGGTCTACACTTTCAGTTGGGTCATTACGTAAATCATGCAATTCCCAATGCTCTTCCGAGAATACGGTTTCAGGTTGTCGTATCGTTGAGGCTGACCATCCATCTTTATACATTCCTCGATGTCCTATCATCTCGTAATATTGTTCCGAATGCGTAGAATCTGCCGACGGGTTTGTAAGCGAGCTTGCGAAACTATTCCCAGCAGCTCGGGGCAACTGTTCTTCACCCTTTGATCTAGGAATTTCTATTCCCACTAGTTCACAAATTGTTGGAAGTAGGTCCGTCACGTGCTGGTACTGATGTCGTAATTGATCATCAGATGGCAATCCTTTTTGCCAATGCACTATGAGTGGCACTTGTTGACCACCCTGATGAGTATTAGTTTTATACAATCTAAAAGGCGTGTTGGAGGTCATAGCCCACCCCATCGGGTAATGCGCAAGGGATCTAGGCCCACCCAAAAGGTCAATCCTAGAATGATCCAATTCTGTACTTTCAAGATCAGTATGACCGGTAAAAGCTAATAATGTGCGAAAATACGCTGAAGTCCCTAATTCCTGACCTTCCCTTGATCCTCCGTTATCTGATGTGAAAACAATAATTGTATTATCCCACTCATCCATTTGTTCTAATTCGTCTCTCAATCTCTTAAAATTTTGGTCAACGTTGTCCACCATCCCTGCAAATATTTCCTGATACCGGGCAAAGAGTTCCTTTTCAAGAGAGGTCAATTCATCCCATGGTTTGACCGCATGGTTTTGCTCAAAATTTCGATCCGGCAATAACGCTTGATCGGACACGACACCTAACTCTTGTTGCCTTTCAAAACGTTGTTTGCGCAATTCATCCCATCCAGCATCGTACTTTCCTTTGTACTTTTCTATGTCTTCACTCTTAGCCTGTAAGGGTGCGTGGACTGCCCCGTGAGCAAAATACATGAACCACGGCTTTGTAGGGTCGGAACTTCTCAATTCCTTTATCATTTTTATCGCTTGGTCAGTTAGGTCGTCAGTGAAGTAGTAACCATCTGGGTAATCATCTATGTCTAAAGCATGATTATCTTCATGGAGCCGATGAGGTTGATGAAAATTGGTGAAGCCTCCAAGTATTCCATAAAACCGTTCAAAACCCTTTTGCAACGGCCAGCTATGTTTGGGTCCTGCCTCAGATAAATTAGAGTCCTTGCATAAATGCCATTTCCCGATCATGAGGCTCGCCCAACCATGTTCTTGGAAAAGGTCACCCATGGTGAGTGCATCTTCTCTTATCTCCATTGCATACCCTGGAAATCCGGGATCAAAGTGAGCTACGTGACCCATTCCAGCCATATGGGAATTTAGGCCAGTCAGTAATGATGCTCGAGTCGGTGAACACATAGGATTGACATGAAAATTCGTATACTGAATGCCATCAGAGGCAAGTCTGTCAAGAGCTGGAGTTTCAATCTCAGAACCGAAACATCCAAGATCAGAAAAGCCTAGGTCGTCCACAAGCATCACTAACACATTCGGCGCATCTGGAGGTGCTGTGGGCGGCATAGGCCATTCAGGTTCAGAAGTAGAAAAGACCTTTCCTACTTTCCCTCCGAAATTTTTATATGCATGGTCTTTATTGCTCACCTGCAACATCCTTTGGCTGCGTCCTGAATGTTCTCAAAACTATTTTCTGTATGCAATGCATACTGCGGTCCTTTGTCCATTATTCTACATTTATGACTAATACTCCTGATGAAATCATTAGATCATTTTGTGCTAAATGGGCTGATGGGAACGTGAAAGAAATTGTAAATTATTTTGACGAAAACGCGATTTACCATAACATCCCTATGGCTCCAGTTAATGGTGTAGATGAAATACGATTATTTATTGAGGGATTCTTTTCCTCAGCTGAGTCCATTGACTTTGAGATACTGCACCAAGTAGCGTCTGGCAATATTGTCATGAATGAACGAATAGATACTTTGGTGATTGGCGATGCAACCACGCGGCTTCCAGTAGCAGGAGTCTTCAAAGTACTTGATGGCAAAATTATTGAATGGCGAGACTACTTTGACATGGGGCAATTCACCGCCGGCATGGCTTAGTCAGCTTCGAACTAATTTTCCTGGACGTTCCCCTGTATCTCGATCAAATTCTCTTGCTGAGGTGCCGTTGCATAAAGTATTGATGTAGCCGGAAACTGGCTGCATCAAACGAGTTCCACCAGTTGGCAAATCATGGTGTGGTACAGGTGGAGAAACCCTTAGGTTATCCATATCAATCACGTTAATATCCGCCTTCTTTCCCAGCTCAAGCGTTCCCCTGTCATCGAAACCGTAGAGTTGAGCATTTAAAGCGGTTTGCTTACGAACGATGAACTCAATTGGAATTTTTTCACCCTTTTCTCTGTCGCGTGTCCAGTACGCAAGTTGAGTAGTAGGCATACTTCCATCACAAATAAGTGTCACATGGGCACCCGCATCGCTTAGCCCTGTTACCGTGTCTGGATGAAGGAGCATTTCCTGCAAAACTCCCATTCTGGCTGGGAGGTCAACAGCACTGAGGGAAGCGAAGCGGGTTCCTCCATCTTCAAGAAGGAAATCATATAAATAGTCAATAGGGTCAACTCCCGCTGCTCCTGCCTTGGCCCCTAGACATTGGCTAATGTCAGGCTCGTAATCCACTGGGTTGTCAAGTGGATAAAGAGCGGGCGCAGCCATCTTGAAAAGTCCATATACATTTTCCATGGACCCTGGTTCGTCAGGGGCTATATCTTTTTCGCTCATTATTGCCGCTCGCACTTCAGGCTTACTCATCATGGCTACCTTCTGGTCAAGAGGAAGGTGCGCTATCTCCCTTAGGTATGTTGGTCTCCTCATGAAGGCGTGATAACCACCAAGTCCTGTCAGGAAACCAATGGGTCGTGACGAAACCTGCGGGTAAATTTGTGCTCCATTACTGTTTGCTTCCTCGGTCAAAGAGAGAATCTCTCTCCAAGTGTCTGGGTCATAGTCCGGTGATTGCACCAGCGTAAATGTAACTGGTCTACCGCTGACCTCTGAGACACGCACCATAAGCGCATGCTCTTCTTGCTGAGTGAACTTTTCCCCTCCAAGACTTTCCATCTTTCCGATAGTTCCTGCAGGAATCATTTGGAAGACGCCCTTACCAGATTTTTTCATGGCCTCAGCTATCGCAAGAACTTCATGATCAGGGGCGAAGGTGCCGGGGACAGGCTCACCCCAAAGAGAACGATGACCGACAATTCTTGACGTGCTGAACCCAACTGCGCCTGCTTCCAAGGCTTCTGATACGAGACTCGCCATTTGACTAATATCAGATTCAGTTGCATCTTCATTTAGTCTTCCTCGCTCGCCCATTGCGAAGTATCGGAGTGCTCCATGTGCAATTTGGGCGCTAATGTCTAGTGCGAATTCCCGTTTCGATAAATAGTCTAGATATTCGGGGAAAGTTTCCCATTGCCCCCATTCCATTCCTTCATGAAGTGCCGCACCGGGGATATCTTCAACGCCTTCCATCAGTTCGATGAGTTCTTTCTCATGGCCGTCATGAACTGGCGCAAAACCTACGCCACAGTTTCCCATAACGATGGTTGTTACTCCATTGTGAGAAGATGGAGCCATCTCAGTGTCCCAACTGACTTGTCCATCGTAGTGAGTGTGCAGATCAACCCAACCTGGTGTCACGACAGCACCATCTGCATCTATTGTTCTCGCTGCATTGCCAGTGATCTTCCCACCTACTTCAACAATAATGCCATCTTTGATAGCCAAGTCACCAGTTTCGGGTTTCGTTCCTAATCCATTGACTAAAGTTCCGCCTTTTACGATGCAATCAAACATTTACTCCCCTTGTGCTTCTATCTTAGTCAGGTATCTACCTAAGTGCCCGAGGTGGGACTCGAACCCACATGCCCCTGTTCGGAGCCGGGGGGTTTAAGCCCCCTGCGTCTGC
>MDSY01090526.1_pt1 | contig 21033 bp, 11 predicted proteins | sample 811131 | NCBI WGS metagenome assembly MDSY01 (sample SAMN05326643, study PRJNA326480) | marine metagenome | isolation source: seawater | place: Atlantic Ocean: South West | collected 2010 | reverse complement strand
TCCGCTTCTTCTTCTTCTTCTTCTTCTTCTTCTTCTTCTTCTTCTTCTTCTTCTTCTGCTTCGTCGTCGGCATCAGTCTCCACAGCCGTTTCGACTTCTTCTTCATCTTCATCCGCCTCCTCCTCCTCGATCTCGGCTTCCGCCAAGACGCACACGACTTCGCGTTCGGGCGCCACCTTTGGGTGCACGCGCGCCGGGACGTCCGGCGTTTCCGCCATTTCGGTCCACTTCTTACCCTTTGTTTCTGTAACCTGCTCACTTGTTGATATCACTTCCGACCAGCACCTTCGGGCGTCGCCACGCACGTCCCTTCCCGCCCCAACCGTGAACAACCCACTCCAAATACCTCCGATGCTTGTGTCAACTTTTTCGTTGTCGGCTTTTTTCTTGTCCTTTTTCATGTACAAAAGCCTCGACCAAGTTTCGGGAATGTTTCGACTCACCGTAGTGGGCACTAATTCCCTCCACGCCCCAAGAATAGCCTTCTCCATTCGCGGCTGGTAGTTCCGGCACACACGTAACCGCAGCTCGCCGTCGTGGGTCATCAAAATCCCGAGCGTGTGCTCCGCGGACGATTCAACCGCGTCGTGCCACCGAAAATCGGGGACGAAATCCCCGTCGTCGTTTTCCAGCATCACAACCACGGAACACGCCAAAATCACATCCCCGGGAAGTAACATGCCTTCCGCGGTGCCGCCTGGGTACACCCGGGCGACGGTGAGAAGGTCGTCGTGGCCTTTCATGAGAATCAAGCCAGTCGCGGCCATCCCTCCCTCGCAATCAAGCACTGCGTACCGCCTCATCTCTTCCTTCGACTCGTCGGGAGTGGGTTCCGGAGAATGATACATGCCCGGCCGCGGGTCAGGTGGCGTGCCGAACGAGTACCGGATCTCGCCCAGTTTAGTTTGCGAAATCACAACCTTGGCATTCGTGCGCGTGGATGTTTCAGTGGTAACGCTAGTGCCCGTGCCCGCGGCGCGGACGGACAAAGCCGTGCGGCCGACGCGCGGTTGGGGTCGTGACCAGTGATTGGAAATCGCGCTTTTCGAGAGGGCGGCGCCGAGGGCCGTCATGGTGAGTACGGCGGACATGACAAGCGCGCGAGGCTTGGATTCTGCTTCGCCGGAACGCTCGAGGACTGATGCCGCGGTGAGGACCGCGGGGAAGTACTGTGCGCGCAGGGGCAAGTGCGTCGGCCCCGAACGTTTGTTACCCTGAGGGGGAAAAGCACGGCAACCAAATTGACATGTGGCGTTTCTCAAATCCGATTGCAAAAACGCGGTCGAAATTTGTCCCATTCAACGGTCTAATAATTCAACACTTTCTCTTCACTACGTCAGCTGTCACTCACCCCCTCTCCGCTTCCTCCAAAAGCCCCAAAATGAACCCCTCCTTCCCCCCCTTCGTTCCCAACCGTTCCCACTCGTAATAGCTCACCGTAACCACGGTCATGCCCCACGAACGAAGCAGCTGGTTGCGCAGCACGGTGCTCCCCAACGGCCACCGCCCGCCGCCGTCGGCGTAATTTCCGTCGCCGAGCCGCCCGACCCCGCGAGGCTGTTTATGTTTGTCTGATTCTAATTCAACCGATTCGTCCGAGTATGTCTCACTTCCAGTACCTTTATTACCCCTTCCCCCCGAGAACCAGTCCTCCAGCCCATCGCTAGATAAAATATCAACGCTAGGCTCCCGGCTGTAGTGGTACGGCCCGTCCACTTCAACGACGATCCGACTTCGCTTTGGTTTTTTTACAGCAGCTGTGTTTTCATCGTTTGAATATTCATCATCCACTTCATCGTGACTCTCATCAACGTTAAACGTCTGCGTCAGCACGAAGTCTGGCCGAATCAGCCCCCCCGTCACCGGTTTCTCTGATACGAATTCGATTCCCAAGTTCTCCAACGCGACGCCGACGTCTTTCTGCAACTTGCTCACCGTGGGGTTTTTCGTTTTCGTGTCTCGCCACGCGCGTTCCGCCGGTTCCAGTAACGCTTCCCATTCGTTTCGTAACGCCTTGTGTACCTCAGGTTTGATTTGTCGCAACGCCAACGTCGCCGCGAACACCGCGCTCAAGCCCTCCTCCGTGATTTGGGAGGGGGAGAGGTAGGGGAGGTGTTGTGCGTAGGACGTTACGACGCGCTTGAGTTGCGCCGAGCGGCGGGGGGATGACTGGATACTGTCATCACCAGTCATAGTACTATCATCCTCACACAACACCGGCTGCGTGACCAACACCGCTGAGGCCCAGAACCCTAAACTCAAGTCCTGCGGTTTGAACGCGTCCGGAGTGTTTTTGTTGTCGTATGCGCTTTTAGTCTGAACTGTAAATGATTCGAGTTCATCCGCAAAACGTTCAGATAACTTTTCACCGAGCGCGAGACCTAAAGTAGCATAAGCCCACAGGTTTAAGGTAACCGCCTCTGTGTCGTACCGCGCGGGTGCGGATTCCGCCCTGGATTCATAAACCTGTAAAAACGAAAAACTCGGCCGGTACCGCAGCGACGCGCACGCCCATACGTACTGCGTCAGCTCGTCGGGTTGCATTTTCGGAATTACCAGTCGGCACGCGCGTTCGAATTTTTTCATGCTATCAGGGCCCGGGTCGAACCCGCACTTGGCGTACGCCCAGAGCACCATAACGAGCTCAGTGGGGTTGATGCTGGGGATTCCAGGATTTATTCCAGTATCAATATAAGTATCAGTATCAGTATCTTCATACCTAACAAATTCATCGTCTTGACTGGTATCAAACCCACCCTCCTCGCCGATGAACTTTTCGTACCGCTCGCTGAGCAGCGGCAAAACGTTCACTGATCCGCGTAAACCAAGCGCCGCGTACGCCCACGCGATGTTCGCCAGGTTTTGCGAGTTCAACGTATCAATGATTTCGATGGCTTGCTCCTCGAACGCGGTTTGGAATTTAAAGTCAGGCACGTACCCGAGCTTGGCGAACGCCCATAACAGGTTTGACAAGTCCTGGGGGTTGTATTTGTCTATTTTTTTGGTAACCGCGAGTTCTATGTTTACGACCCATTCAGTATGAGTAGGAGTAGCACTACGAGTAGTAGGAGAACTACTACCCATACTACTGCTACTACTCATACTACTCATACTAATATTGCCATCCAGCGTCGCGAGCGCCCACATGGTGAGTGACACGTCGCGCGGGTCGAATCGGTCGACATATTCCACAAAGTGCTCCCGAAACATTTCTATAATGTTTAAATCGACCGACCGGCACTCCGCCTTCGCGAAGCCCCACAACGTCGTGGCGAACTCGTGTGTTTCGAAGTTTTCAAGGCCCGCGTCGTACACACACGCCTCCGCAATCAAGGGTAACACTTTCGAACCTCCGCCGATCCGACCGTACGCGGAAGAGACGTTCGCGAGCTCTTTCGGTTTCAACCTAAAAGCACACTGAGAGCATCGCTTTTCAAACGCCAAGGTCAACCCAGTGGAAACGCTCTCCCCGAACCGAGTCAACGCCCAAAACGCCATGGTCATCTCGTACGGCTTGAAGGAATTGGGGTGTTTGTTATGGGTGTTGTTGTGCTGTGTTCTTGAAGTGTCACGCCTCGCTACATAGTCAGACCTTTCATCATCGCCGCAGAACTCGGCGGCGTTTGCTTCGAGTTTGTTCCGCAGCGCCGGCGGCGTTTTACGTCGCAACACCGCGAACGCCCATAACACGTTCGCCACGCCCTGGGGTTCCAACTCATCAGCCTTTTTAGTTAACAGCGTCTCAAGGGATTCCCAGAACACAAGGCCAGGGTCGCGGTCCAAGCGCGCCAAACTCCACGTAACGCTCGACGCCGCCCAACCCGAAAGTTCGGGAATCAATTGTTTTGTTCTCATTTCCAAATCTAAGTACCACCCTTCCCTGTTCAGCGTACCTATCTCGTCATCCAACACGTGCCGTCCCAGCCTGCTGTACGCCGTCGCGACGTTCACTACGTTGAATCGTTTCGCGTTGTCGTTTGAGATGACCACAGATCTCAGCTCGGGCAACGACCGGGCGCTCGAGATTTCCGAGTTTACGCGTTTCGCGTCGTCCCACGAAGTCGGCGACCGCGACCTGCTGCGGCCTCGGCCACCGCGACCGCCGCGCCTTTGGCCGCCACGCCCACGTTGATTTCGTTTTGTGACGCCTGTATCACTGATATACCCCTGAGCCGCCGACGGATTCGCCACAGGCGCTGGAACAACGGGCACGGACCTCGCATCCTTATCGGCACCCGAAACCTCATTCTCGGGACGTTGTGATGACGGACCGTAAGCGCCTTCGCGGGTCACCCTACGCCGCCTCCGGACGCGCGTGACAGGTGCTCGAGGAGGCTCCTCGGGTCCTGAGCTCAACGCCTGGCACCGCACCCACCGAGCACTCGCCGCCGCCGCCACGGGGCATCGGAGGAGCATGCCCACCACCAATGACGAGGCAGCGGCAGAAGACGAGAGTTTTCGAGTCGTCTCTGAGTTTGATAAAATTGTTCCTCGCGCGCCCCAGTCGTCAGTTCGCGGAGGCACGACGATGGCGTCGGATCTTCCCACCGTCCGGACGTCCCTGGACGGGGGCGATATCAACCCCCCCGGGACGCCGCGATCGAGCGTAGAAACCCCCGCCACTCCGAACACCCCTTCCATAGGTGCGCCCCCCTCGATGATGCGTCGATCGCGTTGAACGCCCTGTCACATTTTGTGCCCAGATTCGCGTCGCGCGATGACGCCTCGGGTTCATGGTCCCTCTAACCCCTGACGCCAAACGCGTGGCGATCGCACGTCCGCGTGATCACGGAAACACGAACAAAACTTGGATCGAGACACACGGGACGACACACCGGACGACACCAACCCTTCATCATCGATCGGCGAACTAATCATCTCCATCCACCATTCTTATCACCAGGCGGCGCGGTCAAGAGCAGCGGCTGGAAATCCCTCACGCCGTACCCCTTGCAAGAGAAATGGGATGAAGTGTTACCCGTCGGTCCTGGTAACCGCCACAGACAGGGCGTTTTAAAAAACGGCCTGCGGTACTTCGTGCATGAGACTCAGAAACCGAAAGACAGAGCCGCGTTGGCGTTGGCGGTGGACGTCGGATCCGTGGCGGAGGAAGTTGACGAACAAGGCGTCGCGCATCTCGTGGAGCACCTCGCGTTCAGGGCCACGGAGTCCTTCAGAAACTTCGAGATTGTGCATTTTTTGGAGTCAATCGGCGCGGAGTTTGGGGCGTGTCAAAACGCGTACACCTCGATGGACGAGACTGTGTATGAGCTGTTGGTGCCTATCGACGACAAGGATGTTATACAAAAGGCGTTCAAAGTCATGTCCGAATTTGCGACGAAGGTGCGCATCAGCGACGACGACGTGAACGACGAGCGCGGGGCTGTTTTAGAGGAGATGCGCATGGGCAGAGACGCGCGAGGCCGCGCATCAGAAGCGTACTGGAAGCTGTTGATGAAGGATTCAAAATACGCGGAACGGTTACCAATAGGCTTGGAACAAATAATAAAGAAAGGCGACCCGGTCGTGTTTCGCGAGTTTTACAAAAAGTGGTACCGGCCCGAACGCATGGCCGTCATCGCGGCTGGTGATTTTTCCGATCTAGACGAAGTAGTGCAACAGATCAAGAATGCCTTTGCTGGATGTGAACCGTCACCAGGACAGCCGAAAGAGAATCCTGAAACACCCAGGCCCCTCATTCCGCAGCACGCCTCCCCAAGAGTCACGTGTTCCGTGGACAAGGAGCACACCAAAACCAACGTGACGCTGACGTTTAAGTATGGCGCGAATAAAATTTCGACGCCGGGTGATTTTTTTGCGAAGACGGTAGAAGAGGCGTTCAAATTGGCGCTAGACAACCGCTTGTATAAACTCATGCGTAAGGCGGACCCGGATTTTTTTTCCGCCATGTGTAGCGTGGAGGAGGCTACGCGGACGGTTTCCGTGTTTTCTGCGCAAATTTCGACGGAAGAGGGCAAGGAGAAAGTGTTGAGAGGGTTAGAGGCTGGTTTGCGAGAACTCGCTCGCGCCAGACTCCACGGCTTTTCCGAGCAGGAGCTGAAAATCGCACGGCTCAAACAAATCGCGGACGCGCAGCAGTTCTTCGTGGAGCGCGACCAGACTTATTGTACTTCGTTGCGGGACGAGCTGGTTGGGCACTTTTTGCGTGGTGAGCTAGTAGTAGGCGCGGAGGAAGAAGCGCGGCTCACCTTGGCGTGCGTCGAGAAGATGCAAGTATCTGATTTGCAAGAATTCGCGAACAAGCTGCGGTTAGACAACAGCTGTGTGATCCGCGCGATGGAGGGGCGTGCCACTGTTACTGAGCAAGACATCGCTCAATGCGCACAAAAGATCCAGGACGAAGAGAACAAGGGTTTGATCACGCCTAACGACATGTTTCTGGTCCCGGATCAGCTCATCGATGATAAGAAAAACCCGCTTCCCAAACCTGGAAGTATCGTATCTCAAAAGACGTTCACAACCATGGGCTTTGCGGTACACGAATTATCAAATGGAATTAAAATCGCGCTGAAAACTACGGACTTTTTGGATGACCAGGTGTTAATAAGAGCCTTCGCTAAGGGTGGATTATCCGAAATCGAAGAAAGTAAGTACCTAAACGCGCTGTACGCCAACACCATCGCGGGTGAGCTCGGGATGTTTGGCGTCAAGCCTGAGATTTTGAGCGACATTTTGGCAGGAAAGAGAGCGGACGTGGCGTGTACAACGGGAACCTACTTCCGAAGGATTGACGGTGACACGAGCCCGGTTGACATCGAGGTTGGACTGCAGCTCATATATCTTCTGTTCACCCAAGACGTGACGAAAATGTTAGTCCCTGAGGAGATCGAACCGGTGTTACGCATGCAAGAGCAAGCGATTCGGAACCGCCGAAGGGATCCCGTCAGCGTGTACAACGAGACCATACGGCATTTAGTCTATGGGAAAAGCTTCCAATCCAAACCACTACAGGTCACAGACGTCCGGAAAATGCAGCCTATAGAAGCGTGCAGACACTTTAACCGGTTCTTTGGAGAAGATCCTAGTCAATTCATCGTCGTGCTCGTCGGCGCCTTCGACGAGAAGCGCGTTTTGAAGATGCTCACGAAATATCTGGGCAGTATTCCCACTCCTGTTGATCGATCTGATTTAAAAATAAAGCAAGTCAAACCCGCGCCGTTTTACTTCCCACGAAGCGTAGTGAACCGGACGATACATTCTCACATGGTGGAGCCTATGAGTATGGCTAGTATCACGTTTCCCGTGAACATCGTTAACCCGGACTACGACGTGAAGACTAAAACAACCACCGTTTCCATCGAGGGAAGCGTCGAATTGACGAAACAAAAACTCCTATGCGTGTTCGCTTCGTCGATAATGGAACGCCGACTGTTAGCCCTGCTTCGGTTCAAGTTCGGGGAGATATACACCTGTGCTGCGTCCGCATCCTTCGCGTTCGAGGACCCGCAAGCCAGGGGGAAGAAGTTCAGAGGCGACGTGATGATCAACTTTTCATGCGACCCCAACGCGGGGGCGAGGTTGGCGCAACTCGCGCTTGAAGACATTAAATCTCTTATCGAGAAAGGCCCGTCGGTCGAGGAGATCGCCACCGCGGTTGAGGTGGAACAGCGAGCTCTAGAAGTCCGAGAACAGGAAAACGGGTACTGGAGGGACTACTACGAGGCTGTTCATAATTCAAGACTGAGTAGCTTGCTGGACGGCGACCTCGACGCGCTGTATCTTTTGAGCGAAAAGACGCGACGCGAGCTGATGCGTAATTTGACCCCCGCGATGATTCAGGAGCATTTGAAAAAGTGCCTCGACGTCCGACACCGCGTGGTGGTCGTTCTCAAACCGCAACGCCCTATGTGGAGGCGCTTGATACTTCCGGATCCTACCACAATCGAAGGGCTGGGCGTCATCGCCAGCGTTGGGGTGTTGGGGTACCTAGGCGTGGGGTACCTCAAGGCGAAGAAAGCAAAAGGGGAGTAAGAATGATGATAAAAGGAGAGTAAGAGTATTAGTGAGAGAAAATTTAATTCGCGCCAAAGCCGTTCGAAGCGTGCGTTGAATACACGGCATATACCTTATCATAAGAATTACACGGATTCTTCCTTCTTGACCGCTACAACAGCTCCCTTGAAAAATGTTGCCACGTCTATGTGGCGGTGTCTTCCGAAGGAGCTGGTGTTCGCGCGTGCAGTGGCGCGTTCGAACCGCAACCGCCGCCGCGTCGCGAAGACGTCCATTTCTTTCTGAGCTTTGTTCAGAACGAATTTGTTAATCTCGGATTTGTATCGTCGGGTTTCCTTTTCGAGTGCGTGTTTTTGACGTGCTTGTATCGCCTCTATAGCGTCTCGTTTCTGTCTCCATGCCTTCAGCTCTTCGCGTTTCGAGAGCGTCCATCTGCATAGGTGCTCCTCTCGCGCTTTGTTTGTCTTCTCGATTTCAATTGTTTCTCTCCTCTCCAACTCACCAGTGAGGTCCATTTTTGGCGCGGAGAGAAACTCGAGTTTCGCGAGCCGCATGACCGGTTTCGCTGGGCTCGGGGGGGGCATGCAATCAGGAACTTTGATTCCCCGGCCGTAATCAACACTGCGTCGTCGGTGGAGGGTCGGAAATTGAGGTTTGCCGAGCTGGCCGGACGCGTCCCACGAGTCATGCCGCGATGATTTGTAATGACGAAGGCCGTTTTCGGCACGTGCGTTTCGGGCATCGTGTGCCACTAAGTTGACGGACGAGTTATGTCGCACGTACTTCGTGTCAGACACGTGGTGCCGTCGCATTCGATTGGAGAGGTTCGCGACGTCGCCAAACGATGCCATGACTTAGTTATGGTGACCGGGGAAGTGACTGCAAGCACGCGCCCGCGGACAACGAATGGCCGTTTCGTCAAACACGTTTCGGGCGAGAGCGAGAAGAAAAAGTATCGTCCCGTTTTGAAACCAAACAAGTGCTCGCCTTTCAGATCGCATCGCGCCGTCTCTTCCCGCGATGGGTGGCGCCTCCTCCAACCTGCGGTCTATGCTTTCCGAGGAGGCCTCTAGGGTCCGCGGCCCTCGTAATGCGGGCGAACCGCCCGGGTTAAGGTTAAGTGAGATGCTCAAGTTCGAGGTGCCTGATGAGTTTGTCGGGGATGTTGTCATCAATCATTCCGCGACGTTGTGGGTTTTGGATCGGGATCACGACGGCGTGTTCAGCGACCCCGATATCCACCAATTCGCGGACGAGATGGGCAAGTACACGCACGGCCTAGTCAGAGAGGACTGGAGGGACTACCTCACAGGAAACTTCTACATGCAGCTGCACGACGACGTGTTAAGACCAAGGAGGGTTGAGATGATGGGGGACTCATCTGAAAGCGAAAGTGACGACGAGCACAATGAATCAAGACGAAATCAAATAGACAGAGCGAGTACGAAAGATTCCTCACGAGGCGAGGCTGCAAACCTAAAAAGCTACCTAGACTGGATCACAAAGCTGTGCGTGGCGAACGAGCCGGGATGGTGTTTGACTGAATTTCCAAAACTCCACCCAGGCGTCAGCTTCGTCGGCGTCGACACCGTGCACGATTTGTATTTGGCATTCAATGTGAAAAATGCAAGTTGTCTTTCGAATGATGCAATCAATGGAACAGCGTTCCAGACGTTTCTAGAGACGCTGCAGTTTGATGCTGAGCAGAAGGGGTTGATGCATCTAGATGTGGAGGAACTTGATGACTACGTGCCGTTGGAAACTTTGAGGGAATGGATAAGTGGGGTGATGAGGGGGTACAGGAGCGTCAACGTCAACGTTCCGGGGATGGCGAAGCCGGCGTAGTTTAGCGATAGATTTTTAAAAGGGGAACTCCGGAACTCTTCAAAAATCATCATCGTCTCAAGGATCTCATCATTGGCGCTGGATGGAGCACGATGGACGGTAGTGCGATGGACCATGGTGGTTTGATGGACCAATCACAACCCGCGTACGACGCGGACATCGAAGCCGGTCTGGATACGGACGGCGAGATGGCCGTGGGTGAGGCGCTGAGGTGGAGACAACAACGGAAAGGGAAAGGGTCGATCGGTAGGCACAAGGGGAAATCGAATGGCGGGGCTTTGGGGATGGGGATGGCGAACGGCAAGCGGCGGACCTCCGCGGACGACACGTTCGTAGTGAATGGGCAGAGTGGTGATACGAGGGGAAAGCACGGGAAAGAATCTCAAAAGCCCTGGCGTCGGCGGCAACGGCGACACAGCACCCCCGGTTTTTCGCTTTCCGATGGGGACACGGATTCCGAAAAGCTCGTGCGGTTGAATCGCCGGCTAGACGCCATGCGACGGTTACCAAGATCGTCGCGGTACGCCACCTCGCAAATCGAAATCATACACAAAGCGCTTGATATTCTGCGGAAAAGCGAGAGTGAGGGAAGATCAGCGCCGGAAGACGACGCGCTTGCGAAACTGCTAGCCGCCGTGTCGTTGTGATTAGAGGATTCGTTGAACCAAATAGCCAAAATACAAGTTCACGAGTTGAATTGATAGTTGCATTGTACAGCTCTACGACATAACAATAATCCCTATGAATACTTCTTCACCGCCATCTGTAGGATTTTCTTCTTCCCCAGGCGGTACTCCACGGCTACTCGCGCCCTGTCTTTCGCCTCACCGCTTTTCAACAGAGCTTCGTCTTCTGCAATGGATGACCCCATAGATTCCAATCGAGCGGCGCAAGCGGCGCTCAACGCGGCTCGCGCCTTTTTCTCCGGCGCCCCCCCCCCTAGCTTGAACCCGTCAACGCTTGCCCCCGCCTTGTCCCACTCCTCAGGAGAGGCGAGTAGCGCTCGTAGCGCCCACTCCAGGTTACTATCTCCTGTGCTGTCGTTGGAAAACACGCCTGATTTGAGGTAAGTTTCCAACCGAGCGTCTCTGATTTTTCCCAACCTATCGGGTGATAAACCGTTTGCTTTTTTTAAAGGTTCGTAACTCGCGTTCAACCAAGTTAACAGACCCTCATAGACGTAGGTATCGTTTTTTGTGTTTGGGTCTGCGAACCCGTACCTGACTAGCAGCTCGTCGTTGCCTAGAAGGCCGTAGGAGATGAATATTTCTTGGCCTTTATTATAAGACGCAGGACTTCTTAGTCTGAATTTAGAACTCGAAAACTCAAACTCTGTTTTCTGGGGAAGGTCCCGGTGGTTAAACGCATCAATCAGCGGCATCAAGACGTAGGCTAGTTTGTTACTTGCGTCATCGTCGTCCCCATCTGTGTTATCCCCGTCGAACACTACTAGGGCGAGCATAGCGAACACCGCGAGCCACCTGCCTTCTTGTGTTTGCGAAGTTAAAAACGCCGCGAACGCGGTACCGGCGGCTAAAGCTCGAGGTAACAAATTGGCTTTGGTTTTGGCATTGTCACTGAGACGTCCCGAGAACACTCTGGACCTCACCATGTTAAGCGCCCACACTAGCTCAGTTTTCGTTACTTTATTCAACGTATCAAGCGAGAGTTTCTTTATCAACTCGAATGCGGTGTCGTCTTCCTTGGTCTGCGCCTCCGCGGCTCTGACTACTGCCGGGTACTGTAATTCGTTTAGTTCACCAGAACTCCATTGGCTCAACAAATCAAACTCTTTCGGGAGTTGGTCGATGTATACCTTGAACTCGCTGTTACTACCCTGGCTCTTCTCGTGAAGCAAATTCAAGGCTACTTTGACTTGCCATTTGTTCTTCTCCGTGAGTTTGGCCCACAAGGCGTTGGTGCAAAACTCGGGGAAGGGGAGCTCGGCTTCGTCCATAAGCACCAAGCACGAATCTCGCGGGAGCTCAACTAGCACGTCGTTTTGTGAAATATTTTCCATCGCCTTGACCCCGCGGTACCGCATCACCTCGTCATCCACGTCCCCGAAATACGCCACTTCGACGTTGGGGGAGATGATGGATTTGCTAGTACGCCATTGAGAGAACTCCGCCTGCGCGGCGTCCACAGTGGAAGCACGTGGGCGCAGGGAAACGCCGCGCACATTTCGGCTTGGCGGTTGGCTAGGGTAACGGTGGTGCCGAGCCGTGCGGGGTTTGGGGAAGCGCAGCGTAACTGGGGCTCGCGCGGCGACCACAGCGCCGGAAATCAGCGCCGGCGAAGGCATGCTGAGTGTGGGGAATCACGCGCCGAGTCGCGAGGCGCGCTGTGGAGTGGCAGACGTCCGCGGTCCTCGCGAGCGAAACCCTCAGGGATTTACGGCGACCTAAAAAATCAGTTTGTTAAGAATGTTCACATCCAAGAGAAAGGCTTCGGGGCGCCGGGCACAATCTGTGGCGCACGGTTGTCGATGACGGAGAGGTGCTCGCGGGAGTCTCCGCGAAATAGATTCTAGCGCGACATGGAGCGGAAACGATGTTTTCATTGTAAGCTGAAACACAACTGCGCGGTTTGCACAGGGTGTTCCCATGGCAAACTGAAACAGAGCTGCGCAGAGTGCAAACGTACATCCGCATCGAGAGTTACCTCGTGACGAATAGACAAATAGAACACAATTAATATCAACACAATTACAAATACAACTCGTGCCTTCTAAAACGCCCCAAGCGCTGCGATGGGTGCTTCCGCCCCACCTATTGGTGACTTCACCTCGCCGTAAACTGGTTTGAACCGCATTTGCGACGACGGCGGTGGGTTCGCCGGGACTACCCGCAGTCCGTATGATTGCGTGACGTCAAAATCAATTTTACTTTCAGAAACTTCCTCCCTCAGCCGCGCGACTTCCTGTAGCAAAACATCCGCGCGCCGCTGGTGTCGTTCTTCCCGTTCCCGAGACTTTTCTACTTCAGCCTCTAATGCACGCACCGCGCCTCGTAGCTCCCGTTCAGACGTCAGCGACGAACTCAAATCCCCTTTACTGCGGATAGACGTGTCACGTTGATCCCTACTTTCCGACGCGTCATCCGTGAGCGACACATTCGAAACGTTTATCTTCGCGCTCACCGGATCGGCGCGTTCGCCTCGCCTGAACCGCGCGATGGCTTTGTTCAGGTCGTTGATTTCGATGAGAAACGCGTCGTGGCCGTGCGGGGAGTCAATCGCGTACATCTCCGCGTGCGGCATCAAGTCTGCTAACTCGCTCTGCAACGAGAAAGGGTACAAAACGTCGGACGTGATCCCAACCACGAGCGTTCGGTGCGTCAGCCGTCTCAACACGTCTTCGTATTGCCCTCTACCCCTCGCCACGTCGTGCGAGTCCAACGTGTACGTCAGCTGGATGTAACAGTTCGCGTCGAAGCGCTGGATGAACTTCTTGCCCTGGTACTGCAGGTAGGACTCTACAGCGAAATACGGGAGGGTTTCCGATGCGACTTCGTTGGCATGTGCGACGGCGCCGATGTCGCCGTGAGAAGACGGCTTAATCATAGCCTTAGGTTCAGACTTACCGCTTCCCTGTTTACTCGTGGCAGATGCCTCTTCAACCTCTTCCATCACGTCCCGGTTGAACCTCTGGTCGACGGATTTTGGCGCTCGGTACGATAGCATGGCCATCATGCGCGACGTTGCTAAACCGGCTCGAGGCGGATCCGCCGGGTCGTATTCACCCCCCTTGAATTTCGCATCCGCCATGATTGAAAACCTCTGCGCTTCCCCCATACCGATGGCCCAATCCGTGTGCCTGCCGCACCCCGCGATTAGCACGAGCTCGGTGACGAAATCAGGGTAGGTAGCCGCCCATTCTAGAGCGAGCATGGAACCCATCGATCCACCGATCGCCATCTTCAAGTGCTTAATCCCCAATCGATCACACAACTTGCGTTGCACGCGAACGTTGTCCCGTATCGTGATGGGCGTCGGGAAATCCGCGGCGTACGTTTTGCCGTCTACTTTTTTAGGATCGCTAGTGACAGGAGAGCTACTCCCGTACGGGCTCGCCAAGTAATTAACGCAGACTATGAATTCGTCTTTTACGTCAATCGCGAACTCATCGCCGTCGCCCATCAGCGCGCTCCACCACTCCGAGACGTTGGAGTTTGAGGTTAGGGAATGGCCCACAATGACCGCGTTGTCGCCAGTCTGATTTTGAGTTGGAAGTTGAGGATAATAGGTGAGTCGCGATACGATTGGAGTCATGAAGACAATGTCGTCGTCATACGTGAGAACAGTCGCTATAAGTCTCGAACAGTCGCCATAAAGTCTCGTGTGTTTCATCTCGGAGATGTCATTTTCGTTAATCAAGAAAGGGGAAGGAGCTCGTTGGCAAAATATCACGATCCACTACGTACCTCATTCAGCGTCCCGTACGTGGAGTACCCCAAAACGACGTCTTCGATGTGCTGTCCGTTCTCCAGCGTGTATTTTCCCAACGACGCGGAAACCGCACCGGACGGGATGCCCACCGCGGTGACGGTCATGTGGTCATCAGTCGCCATGGTTGGGTGAGGGATTCGGGCGATCAAAGTCGGCGCTTTCAGTGCGCTTTTTGCCAATCCTCGATCGATCGTAAACCTGGCCTCGCCGCCTGACCCGCCAGATGCAGCCACTTACGCCGCGACGCTGACTCTATGCACACGCAGTAGCGTCCCCGGACGACTCGAACGCCGTCCCGGTCCGTAGTCACGCTGCGCGCTGCGCGGGTATGTATGTGGTCCACGGTTTGTGCGAATCAATGTTGGAGGGAACGAAAATTATTTCGTCGAAGCCGAAGCGCTTCTTCTCTTGGTCATCAGAAGAGGCGCGCGCGGGTGGCGACTTGGGCGGCGTCCCCCGGCATGGACGCGCGCCGCGCTGAGGCTGAGCTCGAGCGGCGTCGCGCGGATGCGCTCCTCACGGCGTGCGACCTGGGCCTCGCGGACGACGTCGCGCGCCTCATCTCAGGGGGCGCCACGTTCGAGGCGACGGACAAGAATGGTTTTCGGCCGATGGTGTTCGCGTCCGCGAGGGGCCACGTTGATGTGGTTGAACTGTTGTTGTCTCACGGCGTGGACCCAAACGACGACGACAAAGACGGCCGCACGCCTCTTCACTTCGCCGCGATGCACGACAATTTAAACGTGGTGACTCTCCTGGCGAACAGGAAAGGGACGTGGGTGGACCAAACAGATTGCAACGACGACACGCCTCTTCTCCTCGCGGTTAGAATGGCGGGCGTCGACACCGTCAAAGCGTTACTGGAATGCGGGGCTTCTATAAATTCAAAAAACAAACTAGGCAACACACCGATTACGGAAGCGGCAATAATACGACGACGCTTCGACGTAGCGGACGTGATTCTTGAGCACGCGAGCAAAGTAGACGGAGACAGAGGCGTCGAGCATCTGGTAAAAACAAAAGTTGGTCGCAGCAAATGGTCGCTCGTGCACGCCGCCAAAGCGCTGGGGCACGACGACGCAATCGAGTGGCTACGACACAAAGGGGTGGATGTAGATGTGGAGGCGAGTGAAAGAAATGAAGATGATGTGATGAGCAGTTTGCATGGAACAACTGCGACTGGAACAACTATAGACACATCATTCGCATCGCTAAAGCCGGCTGCGCAGTTAAAACTCGTTCGCGCGTGGGCGAGCATCGCTCCAGAAAAAAGACACGTAAAAACCAACGCCATCCCTCTACCCGCATTAACCCACCTAGAAAAGCGCGACCAACTCCTAGCCGACATAGAGAAGTACGACTTTCTTCAAAAGCTGGTGGATGACGACGAGTTCCAGGGTGATATGAAACTAACGGAAGTGAGAGACGCCGTCGACGCGGTGGTGAAGGATTTCAACAACGTAGTTCGTTATAAAAATGATCAAAGGATATTGCGCACGCTGAACAAGTTCCGTCACGTACAGAAGTTCTGCAAGGAGAGAGGGTTTCGAATTAACTATGCGGATGTGATGGTTAAAGGGTTAGATGAGGTGGATGAGAGAAGACAGCGAGTGGGGGGGCTGAGGGAAGCGGCGGAACGGGCGCTTTTGGACGCGGTGAAGGCGGTTGTCGATTCAGAAAACAAAATCGAAAATGAATCTGAAAACGAAATGGAGTCGCACGCTCGCTTCGACGAAAAATTTGACGCGCCGGGTTTTGCGCACAGTTTTGGAAAAAGTCTACGTCTAAACGTTACACAACTTGCGTGGCAAACGTTGTACCACTTGCTGGTTGCGGCGTTTTGCTTTTGGCTGACTGTGTACGTGTTTGGGTTCAAGAATCCGATGGAAAGAGAGAGTAGCGCAACGAAAGAATTGTAACAATTTGTCTTTTTTCTATTTCTAAACCAAGGTACCCTCTCTTATTCCGGCACCGCTTCTTCCTGTGCGAACGAATCCACGAACGCGCGTTCCACCTTCTCGGGTGGTTGCTTATCTTGTTCTTGCTTCTCTAAAAATGCCGTGGGGATTGTTAGCTTCTGTCTTCTTCGCAAACCACTGGGCGTGTCTCCCTTTGAAACTTTGTTGATAACTTCATCGACGATCTGGTCGACGTCCGACTCTCTTTCGAGAGCGCCTTTTTGTATTATTCTGGTTCGTTCCTGCTCGGGCATGGTTTGCGTAGGTTTAGGCACTCGGGCGTAAAGCTGGTAGCACCCTACGACTATGGCGCACGCGACCCAGGAAACGCCGTAGTTACCGATCAGGGATGCGCCGAAAGCACCCACGGGAATCGCGGCTGGTTTTTGTGCCGAGGTCCATGCCAATAGGGAGGCTCCCAAAAAATTCCTCGTCCACGAAGGCATCCCGAGGTCACCGAAACACGAGCTTAACACCGCGTCTCGCGCAACGAAAAGCCTCCACAGCACAAGAAACGTGGTGCCTAGGTGCAAACACAGGCTTACCTTCGGTCCGATGCGTCGCCAAATCGGTAACAGCGCGGTGAACCACAGACAGAAAAGTAAAGCTTCGGTTGCGGTGAAAACCACGAGGAGTGCGAGGAGTCTTCGTACCAAACTGAAAACACCCACGGCGTACGTCTCGGTGGTTGTGTAAAGAGGGTACCAGAAACGCGCGAGCGAGTCGCGAACGTGTTCGGAAACGTCCAGGAAGGAAGATGACATGAAGAACGTGTAGGGAGAGACGCGGGGCGCGCGCAGTTGTGAACGAAAGAGTCGTGGTGCTTTGTCGTTGCTTTTCACTTTGTGGATTTTCGCCTTTTGATTCAGCTGAGAATTAACAATAAACCATTTTTTGGCATTGCTATACTCCCTACACCCTCCCCCCCCTAACAACTACTCCTTCTCCCTCCTCACCGCCACGAGCAACGCACACCTGTACACCGTCTGCATCATACTTTTCCGGTCCGCGGTGTACAGCGAGTCCCTCATCTCTCTTTTCACGATGTCTAAGCCGACGGAGTTTGCCACCTTTTCAATGTCCGCCAAACTCATCTCGACAGAAAGTTCGTCCCCCGAGAGATAACTACTCGCATCCGCCCAGTGGAACAACAACGGCCCGAAGTTTACCCAGATACCTCCAGGCTTTAGACAATTAGAAATGATCGTTAGGTACTCCACTACGTTGTGCGCGGTGTCTATGAAGAAACACGTAGCGACTGCGTCCCACTGGTTTATTTGCTCGGGGGCGCCGTACACTTCGCAAAAGTCTCCGGCACACATCGACATGCCGCCCGGAGGTATATTCGCGTCGCACGCGGGCAAATCAGGAACAGGCACCGCTCTCAATTGATTCTCATCCGAGACGTGGTTGTTGTTGCTGTGTATCCACGGGTGGATTGTGAACTGGCCTACGTTTTGGCATTGGTTTAGGATGAACGAGCTCGTCAGGAGCATGTAATAATTGTACTCGTTGCCTTCGGTTTCGAAACCCAGGCGGGCGCATTCTAATACGAGCCGGCCCAACCCGGCGCCAGGGACCATGACTCGCGGCGGGTACCTCCCATCTTTCTCTGCGTCTTTCGGGACGTACAATCGTTCTTTCAGCTCTTGTAAAATCGGGCCGTGGCTCTGTGCCCGTTCGTCCGCCGCTTCAGCGCTCCAGTCCCGGGACAAGTTCTTCAGTATGTACCGCACCTTCTCCGCGTCGCCCGGCGGTACGCTGTGTTGTTCGTTTTCTGTTTCGTTGAATTTAGGAACTCGTAGATGATCCGGGACGTCGTCGCTTGAGAACGAGTGTAACAGCTCGGAGAAGAACCTTTTGTTACCTTCGATGCAATCATACGCCCTCTTGTGTTTCGCCACGTGGTGCTGAAGTAAGTGTTGATGTTCAGCAGGTAACCTGTGGAAGTTGTGCTCCCACCGCCGAACTTCATATGTAGCATCGAATGCGTACCCGCGAATCGCTTTCACGATCTTCAGGAAAGCGGCGCGCTCCAACTGCTCCTCTTTAAGTTTAATCGCATCAAGCTTAGCGGCTTCCGCATCGCTCGGAGCAGGCGCCGTGCCCCGGGGGGGCATGCAAATCGCGATTTGCGTAACACAGCCGCGCGCCTCCTTCTAACCCAGCGGGGCGCACCGCCGACGTTTCAGCGCAAGTGCAGAAAATTGCCGCGGCCAAAATTGTTCAGGCCAAGAATCCGAGAAAGAATGTGCGCCCGCGGCCTACCTCACACGTGCGGGCGCACCTAGCGGGTCGACGGACGGCGTCGATCCGCGGGGCGGGGCGTCGACGGTCGTGGCGCACGGGGAGCGGATACGCGTTTGAGGCGTGTGGAAGGGTTATAGAAGTGACCGTCCGTTCAACCGCATCGACGCGATGAGCGATTTAGAATCTACGCTCGCGAAGCGTGACAAAGAGATCGAGCATCTGCGGGCGGTTAACGAGAAACAGACGAGGACGATTTTCAACGCAGAGGCGGAGTTCGAACGCAAGCTTGATGCGGCTGAGGCACAGGTGAAGGAAGCGCGAATAGCGACGCGCGAGGCGAAGGACAAAGCGTTGGAAGAGGCTGAGCAGTTGAAACGAAAAATAAAAGCAGCCAAAAAGAAGGTTGAAAAAGAGCGCGAGGTGGTGGAGGAGAAGGATGCCGAGCTGTTAAAGTTCACGCAGAAGTTACAGGATGTCGTGAACCTGCTGGATGCGTCGAGAGCAGAGACGGAACAAGCCAAAGCCTCTTCCTCGCAGTCCGACGCGTTAACTCAGCAAAAACTCAAATTAGAATCCGAAATCGCAAAAGCGCATTTGCAAATTGACGAGCTCGCTGCGACGCTCGAGGCTGAGCGGTCGGTGGCGAGTGTGAAGCACTGTGAGTTAATAAAAGAGAAACAGACTGTGCAACTAGAATTAAAAAAACTATACCAAATATCAAAGCAGCAGAAGGAAGAGGCTGATATGACGTTGGAATCCATGAGGGCGGCGCTGATGATGCAGATGGAAGCGGCGGAGATGAAACAGGAAGAGGCGATGAAGCGTCAGATTCTGGAGTCGGCCAAGACAGCTGTGCCTGCTGAGCTTTCTGAATCCGATAAACGCAAGCTCGAGGAAGCGGAAACACGGTCTACAACACTCACTGCTGAAGTTGCTACGCTTTCTGAAAAAGTCAAAGCGCTCGTCGACGAGCTCTCTGTTTCAAAATCGTCTCTTACCGAAGCCGAAACTAAGGTGGAGTGGACGTCTAAGAAGCTGAAGAAAGCAATCGAGAAGGGTAAGGGTGAACAAGCGGCGAAGGAAACTGCGGTTGCTGAAAAAACCGAAGCGGAAACGGAGAAAGCGAAAGTGGAAAAGGAACTCGGTAATTTGAAAGAAACGGTGGACGCGCTTAAAAGTTCCGTCGCGGCGGAGACGAAAAGAGTAGACGAAGCGAGCGTATTGGCGGCGAAAGCGGCTGATGCTGAGCGGCGTGCTTCTGCGGCGGAGGCGACCGCATCCGCTGCGCTCCAGGCGAGGGACTCATCTGCAAAGGCGAAGGAGGCTGAGCTGAGTGACGCGCGGGCCAAGGCTGTCGCCGCTGAGGCGCGCGCGTCCGCGGCGGAAGGCACGACCGCGACCTCCGCCGCTGACGCGGAGAAGCGTTTGGTCCACGCCGCCAAAGAAGCCGAGGAGAAAGCAGAGTGGAACCTGAAAAAGCTGCGCAAGGCTATCGAGAAGGGGAAAAACATCGAGCGCGAAAAAACAGAGCTCGAGTCGCGAATAAAAACCCTCGACGCTGAGGTTGAGGCGCTTCGTCTCTCTGCGAAGGAAACAGACGCTGCGGAGAAAGGAGTGGCTGATGCTGAACGAAGGGCTTCCGAAGCGGAAACCTCCTTGTCAGCTGCCGCAGATGCAGCGCGCGCGGAAGCGACCCGCGCCGCTGCGAACGCTGCCGCCGCCGAGACAAAGGCGCAATCGCTAGCAAAGAGCCTTGCGGATGCCGAAGCAAAAGTCACGTGTCTCTCTTCTGAGCTCGACGCGCAGAGCGCTGCTGCGAAAACCGCGAGGGAAGAGCGCGCCACCTCCGCCTCCACCGCGGCCGGCGCTGGAGCAGAAGCGGCGGCGGCGCGTGAACGCGAAGCCGCGCTCGCGGCTGCGGAGGAGCGAGCGTCGGCCCTCAGCGTCGAGGCTGACGCGTTTGGCGCGCCCGCCGCCACTGAGTCCCGCGTCGCGTCCGAGCTCGAATCTGCACTTAGTGCGCTGGCTGAGGCTCACAAAAACGACGAGTCTACGTCCGCGGCTTTAGGTGAATCCTCACAGGCTGAGGCGAAGATTTCAGAGCTGGAAGCCGAACTCGGCCGCGCTAGGGAGTTTCGCGCCAAGGCCAAAACCAAGCTCGCGGAGTTAGAGAAACGCGCGGTGGACGCGGAGCGCTTGATTGAAACCGCGGAAACGTCTACCACAGAGGTGCTAGAGCAAGCTCGAGCTGATTTAGACGTGTGCGAGCAAAAGCTGCTGGACGCGGAAGAGCTGGTGGGGGAGACGGCTGCGTTACAGGAACACGCAGAGGGGAAGGTTGTTGATCTGGAGCGAGCGCTTTTGGCGGCGACGGCGCAGGTGGGGGAGTTGATACAGCGAAGCGAGGCCGCGGAGAAAAGAGCGTATGACGCAGCGCGGGCGGTTTCAAAGGCTGAGGCGAAAGCTGTAGAGGCGGTTGAGATGGCATCAACCGCGTTACCCTCCACTGATGAGGCTGATGAGGCTGATAATATCTCAAACGAAAAGATGACGATGA
>MDSY01089822.1_pt1 | contig 21034 bp, 15 predicted proteins | sample 811131 | NCBI WGS metagenome assembly MDSY01 (sample SAMN05326643, study PRJNA326480) | marine metagenome | isolation source: seawater | place: Atlantic Ocean: South West | collected 2010 | reverse complement strand
TGTTAATTCATTAGTTTTAATAACTGCGATTTATGATTAAAAATCAAATATTATGTATAACTTTTTATATTTAACATACCTTTTCTTATGCATAGATTATCGACTGTTAAATAATATTTTTCTAACATTTAATTGTAAAATGATTACTGTGATTTTGTAATTTGTTTTTTCCTTTTATCAGTATTTTTTATAAGAAAAAATCTCCTGAATTTTTTTCTTTTGTGTTCGTAACTTTTATTAATGAAAAGTTACGTTCATAGATTGTCCGATCCTCGGGATCCAGCATATCCCTTTTCAGATACCTATATTTGTTCCAAATGCAATGAACGTTTAACACCTGAGGCAATTACCTGTGATATATGCAATTTATATATTTATGGTGAAGTTGATACCTCTGCGCTTAATGACCCTTCCACATATCCCAAGCCATCTCCTTTTAATAAAGCCTATATTGTTGATAAAACTAATTCAAGTCTTACTGATACCATTACGGTTGAAAAAGATGAAATTAACCTTGAAGTAGATGACTATATTAAATCATTATTTAGTCAATCTTTTGCTATAATCGCATTGCTTAGTGTTATTTTGATGGCATTTTTGTATTTTGATTTCACGAATATTGTCATGGATTTTAATCAACAACTACTAGGCAATTAGCTTTTGATAAAATTCTTTATTAGACTAGTCGCGTTTTCGTTTATTTTTATATTAATGCTTTATGTATCAGTTGAGGCTGGAAAGTACACCCGAGATCGTGCTAGGCTATCCAATATTGAAACTTTATCAAAGTCTATACAGTTTTATAATATTACATACGGCTATTATCCCCAGTCAGGTCTTGATAGCAATGTTTCTATTCTATTGCATGATGAACAAATAGTTTATGGTCAGATTAGGGACCCATTATTTCTCAGCTCTACTGTTGACCTTAACAATATTATTAATACTGCCTACAAATCTTATGAAAAAATCTCACGTCAGACAAATTCAGATACGATTAGAACTTATTTTAATAGGGCTAAGCTTGGTTTGTTAAGCTATTTCAATTTAACATATGATTCTATAGATACTCTGTCAGTAATTACAGACGATACCACGCTTTCCTCACCACCAGCCTCTGATACACTCATCAATCCGATTTCAGATGATTTAATTACTTATTCCCCTGATTGTGTTATAACCTATAGTTCAAATTCTGAGACGGGTTCATATGAATTGAGCGTATGCTTAGAGAGTGGGTTTTTTAGATCTAAGAAGAAATGGGATGGTGGAAATGACGACAACCGTTATGAAGTTGGGAATGATTTAAGGCTAAATACCTCAGTATACATCGATGTTAATAATAAAATAACTTCCTCAGAAAATACATCTATTATTAAGTAAATTGTATAATGGCGACAAAAAAAACTCAAATCATTACCCTGGTTTGCAACAAAGGGGGTGTGGGCAGATCCACAACAGCAATTAATATTGCATGGAGTCTTGCTAATAAGAAGTGCAACGTGTTAGTGTGCGATCTTGATGCTCAAGCCAATACGTCATCCAGCCTGGCAAAAAACTATCAAGAGGATGTAATTGAAGATGGTAGACATGTCACCAATCTTTTGAAGTCATATGGGGATAGCGCGACAGACTATTTAGTCGATACAAGAAATCCAAATATAAAATTGCTGGCTTCTACATTAATGCTTGACAATACAGAGGGTGAGATTAAATCTCTTTTAGATTTGAATATTTTTAAACTGTTTGATCATTTTTTTAACAGAAAGCTTAAATCAGAATATGATTTTATTATCATTGATACGCCACCACAAAAGTCATCAATTTTGACCTTAAACGCACTACTTACAAGTAATTGGTATTGGTATGTTTTAAGTGCAGAGGATCAATGGTCTTTGGATGCAAGGATTGTAAGTGATAAAATAATTCAAGATGTAAGAAAGTTGAATCCAAAAATAAAACCCCTGCCTGTGCTAATGACAAAATTTGTGAATGGTTCGTCACAATCAGTAGAAATGAAAAAAGTGGCAGCATCAGAGTTTAAAGCTGGAGTTTTTAAAACAACAATAGGGTATTCGAGTATTATTTCTAAATCTCATAGCAATAGAAAGTCCATACGTGAATTTTCTTCAGGTCATAGAGTTGCAAAGAATTATGATAGTGTAGCGATGGCAATTAACAGATACATATCAAAAGTAAAACCCGCTTGATGAGAAAAAACAAAAATAAATCACCCATTGACACGAACTCGATTCACAAAGGGCTGATCGATAATTATAATATAGATGATACTAAAATGAAAAAAGATTCAACCAGCAATGTCCAAGATTTTCAAAGCGTAGCAGAGTCGATTGAAAAACTAGAGAGGATTATCGAAGATGGTAGAGATTTAGCTAAGAAGGACGATACATATGCTGAATTTTTAGATGGTGTTAAAACAAATCTTGTAGATCAAAAGTCTCAGCTTTTTAAATTGAAACTAACCAATGCTGAGTCAAACGTTTCTCAAATGCTGTCAGATGTTGATGAGGATGCAACCTCAAATGATTTTATTGCAATAGAGCGAGAAATAAAAAAATATAGCGAAGTTGTCTTTGCTTTAAAAAATGAGGCAGAGGATTCACTGCAACAAAAATCTTTGTGGAGCTCTCATCACAACAAGATAGAAATCTTTCACAAACGGCTACAAAAGAAACGCATTCAACGTTCTGTAAAGGCAAGCAAAGATCGAGTTTTGGCTGCAATTCACGATTTTGAAAAAACAATTGATCATTCAAAATACACACTGTTACGTAAGGACCTCACCAAAGCAAAAAGATCTTTAAAGAAAATGCAGTCTACTATTGATGAAGCCCAAATTACTGGTCAAAAAGATGAGGCATACCATGAATGGCTTGAGCAAGAAATAAGTAAGTTTGATGATTATGAAAAAAGCATCACAGATGTAGACTTGAAAATTGATATTGAGCAACACAGGAAGGCGCTGGAGGATGCCCAACCTGACGTTGTAAAAGGTATTAATGAGCTTAATCGCAATATTGAGGGTGTGGATTTTATTGAAGAAGAGCTTGAAGAGAGAACCGGTGAGGCTGAAGATGAACTGTGGGAAACTGATGATGATGTTAAAGAGAGTGATGCTTCAATATCTAAACGAAAAGAAAAAATAAAAAAATCACCTTTGAGGTTATTCGTTGAAGTAACATTCTACACTGGAGTGATTGTAGCTCTTATATATTTTACATCTCAAAACTATATCAAACTTCGAGATTTAAGCAATGAGCTTCCTGCTAAAGAAAGGAAACTACATTTAATTTCAGGATCAATTGTTGGTAATCAAATCGAGATGAATCAGTTAGTAGACACACAAAACAGCAATCGGGCAATAGCTCTGTCGAAGCTTCTTTCAAATATGACCCCTTCAAGAATTAAGCTTGATGAGGTGATATATACTTCAGATACAAGCGGAGGTTTTTCTTATATGGTAGAGGGGGAGATACTAGGTAACAACAGCACAGCGACCAGAATATTTAATAAGTTTATTTCTGATTTAAGAAAACAACCATTGATAAATAGGGTAATTATCAGAGACCAGAAGACATTACCCGTAGGTGGTTTAATTTTTACTATTGATATAAAATCATGAAGAACGAAAACAAAAGGTTTAAAGGTATTTTACAAATAGTGGTTCTAATTTGTTTTGTTGCATACAACTACATTACAACGCTCAACATAAACTCAATTAATAACAAGATATCTTATATTGATAACAAAATAGAGCTTTCAAATTACAATACCTCGAATATTCCAGATTTACTTGCTGTCAATAAACGATACATTAACTTTTTGGAAAGAATCACACAGCCCTTTGAAGCAGATGTTGACTACTTAAAGTCACTAGATAAAATTAAGGAGATTTGCAACGCAAACAACGTGGTTGCTAGCGACCTCAGCTCAGAACTCAGGAATACACTCTACGCGGCACAGGGTGCATTTGAAAACTACAGCAAAACAACCGAAAGATATGAAATTAATTTAAAAGTTGCGGGCACATTTTTAAACGTTGGAAAGGTCATTGAGCAGTTGTCCAAAAAAAACTACTATATTATGTCTGTTAAACTCAGTCGATCCTCAAATTCTAGAGTTACGGGCTTTCTAGTTTTATACCACTACATATCTAAACCCTTGAGCGCTGTGGATATGCTTACAATTAATTTTGAAAACGCTGTTAAGAACACACCTAGATACACCGACGAAAATATTGTGGTATCAAAAAATTGGGGTAAAGATCTCTTTTTAAAAGCTAAAAAAGTTTCAAAACCAGCCCCAAACAACAGAGCATATTATCTTACTAAAATTCGTTTTTCAGCTAATCCATCAGTCACAATTAATGGAAAAACATATCAAAATGGATCCGTTATTGATAATTATATAGTCAAAGACATAACTACAAACAGTGCAACGCTGTCAAGCTCGAGAAAAAGTATTGTGCTAGAACTTGAAAAGGAACTAGCGCCTCAGGTTACTACATCTGGATTTAAAGAAGCATTTGTCAAGGCTCGAAGAAACGGTCAAAACTATTTTGAATATAAGGGTAAGCTATATAGTACGGATTTAAATTAACTATATGAGTATAATTGCAGTAGTGCTTAGAAAAGAGCAATAACCTATTTTCAAATTAACATATTCAGTTTATTTAAATTTTATATTTCAAATTATTCAATTAACTATTTGAGGAAAACCTATGAACTTCAAACTTAGATCAGATATAAATGCACGAACCGCTTTAGTGTACGGAGGTGCAGCGTTTTTGCTAGTTATTGTTGGTTTTAGATCAATTTTTGCAACGCTCGACCCTGAACATGTAGGGCTAATGACCTATTTATCTATCGCGGCTCTGATTCTAGAATTTGTACTGCTTTTGGTGTATGCACAAAGCATTTATAATTTGGGTCCGGACGGTGATGGCGGAGGATCACAAGTAAGCGCATCCGCTGCGGCCGGAGAGATAAGCAAAATGGATAAGGATTCCGTTTCTGCTTTGACTGGCGCTGTTGCAGGGCTTAAAGAGGAGCTTCGAGATCATAACAAAAAAATTGAGACGCTCAGTGATGGCGTTAATAAGCTGGTCAAGGGAAGCGTCCAAAAAGAAATTCACAAAGAAATTAGCAACATTTTAAATAAAGCATTAGATAAATAGATAGAGCTATGAAAAAAGTAGAAGTATACTTCCTTATTAATTTAGGTGCAATTCTAAGTATTTTTGCCATTGAAGGTGAGCTTGGAGAGTATATGCGCCGGCAAAATGATATTTTGCTTGAAGTTGCTAAGGACAAACTAGAAGCGATGGTGAGTGTTGATAATGTGAATTCTCTTAACTCAGATTCGCTATATAAATTCACGTTTAATCTTGATGGTGAATATGAAAAGAACTCTGCCAATGTTGAAGCAACATTTACGCTGAATGATACAAGTGTTGCTGGAACACAATATAGTGTTTCATCAAAAGCAGTTGAGAAAGAAGGTTCGTATGTCGCTGAGGTTCCACTATCTGATTTTGATATTTATCAAGATAAAAGGTTTAACGTAGAACTATTGATTGGTTTTAAACCTGAAATTTCTCCTCAAACACTTACAAGTTGGGCCGATGTGTTTGGCAGTGAGCAAATCGCAACTAAAATCGAAAAGAATATTTCAGACAAAGTTCGTAGAGAAGGTTCATTTAAAATGTCCAGAAAGCTTGACGCATTTATTACACCCGTTCCACTTGAAGGGCAAAGAACCGATTTCTTTGTACTCTTTGACAAAAAACGCTATACAGTATTAAAGGGTTTGAAGTGGGAAGTGCCGGTAACTGTGGGGGGTGTATTTTCAAATAAGGACTTTGAGGTTTCGGTGTCTAGAGGGGCAGATATGGTAAGTAGCCTTGAACAGGGCACTCCCAGAACAATGCTTATTGGAACCTCAACAAATACTGGTGGAACAATTGAAGTAAGTGGTGTTAGAAAAAGCGATAGTAAGGTTGTCTCAACCAAAGCCCAGGTTGTAGTAATTGAGCCGGAATGGGCAGCTGAACAAGACATCACAGAAATCTATACAAATGAAAAGTATAATTTTGATATGAGAGTAAAATCACTTTCAAGAGATAGAGTTACTATAAGATTCAGTAGTAGCTTTGGCGATAAGAACAAACTTGTTGAAAAATCTTCCATGTCGGTAGGTCCTTACAAGAAATCGGGAAAACTTACTTTTGAAACTCTTGTTGATGGAACTCCATTAAAAGATTTGACACATAGCGTTTCGGTAAAGTCATTACCCGCTCCATCTGTGGACTTCAAGAGGAGGCCTAATAGCAATGACTTAACTCTTGAAGTTATTACTTACGGAAAGTCGAACGCAGTAGACAAAATGTTCCCAATAGGCGGCATTAGTGGCAAGTTGATTGAAATTGGCAGTGAAAAATACGGCAATAGAAAACTTACTAGATACAGACTATCTATTTCAAGACCTGCATATGGAGGCTTACAAACTGTGAAGTTAAAAATTAAAGATAAATATGGTGATATAAATGAGTATGAAAATGAATTTGAATATCTCGACTAAGAAAATCCACAAGGCTGTTTTAAGCCTACTGTTCTGTAGCATGTCTTATCTATTTGCTCAGCAAAACCTGATTAGCTGGGAAGTAGCAGATCCACAACTTAATAGAAAATTTATTGAAATGTATCTGAACAAGCTGATTGAGAACGATAAATTTGAGCAAAATTCAATTCAGGCATCCGACGTCATAATGGTTCAAATGCAACAACAAGGCGATAAGTTAACCCTAAAACGCCTTAGAGCTAAAAACTATGACTCTGGGGAGTATAGAAGATTTATGATGGATCAAGTTCAAAAACTTGGACCTGATATATTGAATACAATAATGGATCGTAAATATAAGTGGGCTGAGATCAACAGGCGAGATTTATCAGCTTTAGAAACCTATAGCAACATTGATAATATTTTAAATGAAAGAAGCTTTAAACGCGCCAGAGATGGTTTTTGGTGGACGACTTCACAAGTCGAGGTCTCAACAAATCAAAGTGTATACATACGTTCTAAATCAACTAATCAAGCTTTCAGGCTTGAAACGGGTATTTCCGATCTTGGATTGCATCGTCAGTTTTTTGGAAACACTATTCTTGGCCTGTCTAATGACATTTCAAGTACTTACTTTATTGTTCCGCGAACTTTAAATGCAGATAAAACTATTGTGCAGCCACTCGATGGAACCTTTGGAATTGGTTTCAAATTTGATACGCATTCGATTGGTGGCCAGGTAAACTATATGGATTCTGGAAACAAGTTTAAAACTGGTCGCGTTGTTGATGAAGAACATGTAGTTCTTCCATCCGCAAGCGGGCTAGTGTATTGGAGCAATACATTTGCTATAAATAATTTTGTAGACTTATCAAACATTAGTTTTCTTAAGCGATTAAACAGAAATATTTCTGGCGCTGAAAGAACTGACGAGGCCTTTGGGTCTCTAAGATTAAAAGTTGGGTTATCATTCACTGAGTTTATTCATGCTAAGCTTAAGCCTGGCACAAAAGATACCAAGGAAGGTAGAGATCTTGAAATAACAGACAGATTAAACAAGGTAGATGAAGCGTTGGGGTTTTTTGTTCGTTCTGAACTTGTTACAGATAACAAAAAAATTAAAGCATATGCTCAAGCCAATCAATCATTTAACGGATTTAGCAGTATGTCCCTTGGGGCAGAGTACAGTATTAAAGTATTGAAGCTAGGTTTTGAGGTTGTCAACATTCCTAAAGGAAGTGGCTTAGAGTTTCTTGAGAGCAATTCAAGTGAAAATCTTTGGAAATGGTATCCAGCTGGAGAAGAGGGTGGACAAATCATCTCACCATATATATCATTCCATTTTTAATCAAGGAAAGAAAATGAAAATTAAAAGTTTAGTATCATCTAAAATCGCATTCGCTTTTGTGTTTCTCTTTGCAAGTGCGGACGCACAAGAAGTAAAGAGCCTAGATAAAAGAAAGTTTATTGCATGGACAGTAGATCATATGCCTTATCATATTTTAGTTGAGGACGCTATTATTGACTATAACACGCTAAACACTCTTGAAAATCCTAGGATTCAGAAAAAGAAAGGTGTTAAAAAACTTCCAATTCTCAAAGAGATGCGTGCGGATGATCTGTTAATTATTGTTCAGCAAAAAAAGTCAACCAAAAATGAAATTCACGAAATTTGGTATGGTAACGGGTTGAACTTTGATATAATTCCACGAGAGATCGTTGATTGGGTACTCAGCCAAGATATCCAAGAAGCGTTGATAGAAAAGGATCAATATTTAAATAGCCCTTCCGACGTGGTCTTTTTTGAAAGCGAGAACCAGAGACTGTTGGCAAGTTACAGTTCTCGCTTTTCTCTTTGGAAACAACACAACTTTCTCTTGAGCACGGAAGAGCTTTACCTAAGATCAAACTTACTTCAATATTCAGCAAATTTTGCTTTTGGTAATACCTTGGTTGGGCTGCCTGGATCACTCTTTGGATCAACTTCTATGGGGGTTGGTACAAGAAATTCTGAAATTGGAATCAGGTTCCCTGCACCAATAAACTTGCTGTCATTCAAAGATTTAAAAGATGAAAAATTACTTAGAGAGTACCTAGGGCTTTATTCAAAAGTTACGATTGATAACATGTTCTCTACCGGTGCCGCATTTCACGCACAGATGGGTTTTAGTTTTTTTCCAAGAAGCAGCACCATAGCAAGTGATACGACTTTTTTCAGCAGAAATGATATTGATCCTAAAGATAGATACGTAAACATAATTGACATGTATGCATTATTTGCTGCAACATTTGAAGCTCCTGTTAAAATTCCTGCAATATCAAGAGTTACTTTTACTCCGGGTCTTCATTACATGAAAGTTGCTCATAGAACCAAAGATAAAGATGATAAACTATACAATAGAACTTTTTATGAATATGACTATGCTACAAAATCATACCAAAGGTATGGAGACGGCGATAAATCGTCTACCAAAGAATTTGGCCTATATGGACGGGTTGACCTTATGACTGAAATAGGTGTAATACCTAAATTCTTGCAGCAGTACGAGTTTTTAGACTTTATTACTTTAAGCAAAGTTCCTTTGTTTGAACTCTCTCTGCAGCACATTACTAACCTAAACACCATTACATCTCTCGCTGTGAATATTAATGACAACGTATCGTTTTCAATGACGACCTACAGTGGAGCAGAGGGTGGTACGGTTCAAGGAGGATGGCTCCCTGAAAAGAATCTGTGGCTTGGCGTCAGATATAGATCTGACTTTTAGCGGGCTTTAATATTTTGCTGGGGCACCTGACTTCGGGATTGTTCTCAGTATAAACTTTCTTATATCTGAATTTGATTTTAGAAGATCAGCTTCTCTTAGGTACATCATGTGTCCACTTCGATACCCCTCAAAAGAAAGTCTCTGTTTCATTTTACCGCTTGGGTCTAATTGCCACATAGTATACTTTGCGTCGAAATACTTAGTTGCTCCATCGTAATAACCAGCCTGAATTAACGTATGCAAAAATGGGTTGGCGGCCATTGCTTTTCTGAGATTTTCTCCTGTATTATTGTTTTTCCAATCCCAAGGATAGACTGGACCGAATAAATTATATTTGACATCTGTTTCAAACTTAAGAACGTTTTTAAAATAATAGTTTACTGCAGGGGCAAATGAATGATTCCACGAAGTTAGTTCAGCCCAATAATCTGGTCTATCACCAGCAACGGTTTTGTCAATTCCTCTATATCTTGAATCTAGTCGTCCAAGGGTATATCCTTCATCTCGCAATAACTCTTTCCAGAAAAAATTTGTAGGAACGTCTAGGTTGTATGAAAGCACAGCGTCTTCAGACATTCCCGAAAATCGAGCAATATTTTTTGCAGCTTCCCTTTTTGCATCATCAGATGCTGAATTACCCTGAGCTAGAATTGCCATTAGTTGATTAATAGAATAATCCTCTGACAAGGCCAATACTTGATCGAGATATTTTTTTTGTAAGTCGTCTGGTAGTTTTTTGTGATACCAAGCTGTGGCAGTATAGTAGGGCAATCTTAATGCTGCGCCCAAAGGACCTGTACGTCCATCGGCATCTGGGCGTGACGAGTCAATACCAAGCTCTGTTGGCGAGACTAAAATAACACCATTTAAATACATCCACTGTCTGTTTTGCAGCGCTAAAGCAAGCCCTGCAACTCTAACCGTACCATAGCTTTCTCCAATCAAATACTTTGGGGACTCCCATCTATTGTTTCGCTGTATGAACGTGTTGATCCATTCAGCTAAATATTTTATGTCTGCATTGATTCCGAAGAAAGTTTCTCTTTTAACTCTCCTATCTACTATTCTTGAATACCCAGTGTTTACTGGATTTACATAAACAATGTCGGCAACATCCAAAACTGAATATGGGTTTGACTTGACTCCATAAGGTTGAACCGGAAACCCTTCCTTATCAATATTTAGAACCATTGGGCCAGTGTAAGCCATGTGCATCCAAAGCGAACCGGAACCTGGTCCACCATTAAATGAGATCATTATTGGTCTTTTGGATTTATTTGCTACATCTGTTCTTTCATAGTATGTATAATGTACTGCTGCTATGGGCTTATTGGAGGTATCGCTCCAGACGGGTTGAGTTCCAGTAGTTGCGCTATACTCCACTTTTTTACCGCTAATATTTGTTCTGTGATAAGTAACTACTGCCGTGTCAGCAGGTAAGGATCTTGTCTGCGCTACTAGCGCACCAAGTATTAGTAAGGATGAAAGTTGCTTAAGCTTCATATTATACCTTTGGTTTGTAGGTTTATAATTTAATCTATGTAGTAAATTTGTTTAAGTGATTTTTTAAGTTATTATTTAAATTGTTTTTCGATGTTTTTTAATAAAAACTACCTAATCGGACACCTTATATATATGTCGGTATTTTTGGGTCCCCTTTCATGCTCAAAACCGGTAAGGTCATTAAATGATGATGGTAACAAATTTGAGAATACTGTTCTACTGATTTCATTTGACGGGTTTAAGTGGGATTACATTGATAAAACAGAGACCCCAAACTTTGATGAGTTCATAAGTGAAGGTGTAAAAGCTCAAGGATTGATACCTCCCTTTCCAAGCAAAACTTTCCCAAGCCACATTACGCTGGTTACGGGGAGACATCCCAGCAAGCATGGTATAGTCTCAAATCGCATGTTTGACTCTTTTTTTAATGAATATTACTATATTGGCCAAAATAGCAAACCCGTATTAAATAGCAAATGGTATGAAGCGGAACCCATTTGGGTCACCGCTGAAAAGCAGGGTAAAAAATCGATGACAATGTTCTGGCCTGCCTCAGAAGCAGAGATTATGGGAACAAGACCAACTGAATACTTTGTCTATGATGAGTCGATTTCAAATATCAGTAGAATTAATCAGATTATAAAATGGCTTGATTATCCAGTTCATGAAAGAGGCAAATTCTTCTCGTTGTATTTTAGCGATCTTGACACTCAAGGACATAGGTTTGGCCCAAATTCGATCGAGGTCCAACGCACTACTGAGAATATGGATGATCTTATTGGTCAATTAGTTAGATCATTAAAGGAAAAAAACATTTATGATAGCATTAACATTATAATAACTACAGACCATGGAATGGCCTCAACATCTCAAGATTCGATGATATTTCTAGATGACTATATTGATTTAAACAATATTGAGGTTGTTGACTGGGGTCCGGCTTGTGCTATTTTACCTAAAGTAAATGTAGACTCAATTTTTTCAAAGCTCGCTGACGCACACCCAATGCTTGACGTATATAAAAAGGGGGAGCTACCTGATGAGCTTCACTATAACGATCACAATAGGATTCAACCAATTATTGCTATTGCAAAAGAACATTGGAGCATTAGTAGTCGAACCAGTTTTGAAAACAATCCCGAACGGTTTAATGGCGGAAACCATGGATATTACTCAACTTACGAATCGATGCGAGGTATCTTTTTTGCTAGAGGGCCTGCTTTTAAAAAGGGTTTTAAAGGTGCGGGCTTCAGCAGCATACATTTGTATGAATTAATGTGTCATTTACTTAAGATTGTACCTGCAGATAACGATGGTAATTTAGATTCTACCAAAATATATCTGTCGCAAAAACAATAGGATACACTATGGACTCGAAACTTGTATGGCTCATGGGCTTTGTTGGGATCTACTGGGCATATTGCCTTTTCTGGGGTTTTAAAGGTGCAAAGTCCGCCAAAACGTCTTCAGATTATTTTCTCGCTGGGCGGTCACTGGGTATATGGGTATTTGTACTAGCTGCAACCGCAACGAGTTTTAGCGGTTGGACTTTTGTTGGTCACCCAGGGAAGATTTTTACAGATGGCCTTCCCTATGCTTTTGCCTCGTTTTATGCCTTAACTATACCATTTACTGGGGTCCTGTTTCTTAGAAGACAATGGGTGCTAGGAAGGGCCTATCGATATATAACTCCAGGTGAAATGTATAGCGATTATTACGGAGGAAATAGTATTCGAATGCTCACTGTGTTGGTTGCGTTTCTTTTCAGCGTACCATATTTAGGAGTACAACTTCGTGCTTCAGGAGATTTGTTCAGCGTGCTAACTGATGGGTTGGTTAACCCAAACACAGGGATGATTGCATTATCGACCGTGGTAATGATTTACGTTGCTTCTGGCGGGTTAAGGTCGGTTGCCTTTGTCGATTGCGCCCAAGCTGTGTTGTTAGCTTTAGGAATAGCAATACTTGGAGGAATTGTTATTTATTACGCTGGTGGTTGGGGTGGGTTTACAGCCTCATTTGCTGAAGTAGTTCGTAATGATCTAGCACTTGATAACAACCTAACTTCAGATGGATTTTCATCTAAAGTAGCATTGCCTGGTAGTATACAATTTGTATCATCAGGGGCACAATCTATAGGTGGAGGGTGGACAGGTATTATGTGCATGACATATATGTTCGCGTTAATGGGTATACAATCTTCTCCAGCTTTTTCAATGTGGGCATACTCAAATAAAACCTCTCGAGCGTTTCGGTGGCAACAGGTTGTTGCTTCATCATTAGTAATTGGTGTTATACTTTTTAGTTTTACGATAATTCAAGGAATAGGCGGGCACGTTCTCATTGAGAAGGGCGTGATTGAAAATGCCACGGATAAAAATTTAATTCCCCAACTAATCAACCTATTATCTGACAGTGCTCCATGGCTTGTTGGTCTTTTAGCGGTTTGCGCTCTTGCGGCAATGCAAAGTACCGGCGCAGCCTATATGTCAACATTCAGCGCAATGGTTACCAAGGATATTTATACTCGCTACGTATCACCAAAAGCTTCTGACAAAGAGCAAAAATCAATCGGAAGATTTTTTGTTGTTTTTGTTACTGGTTCAGCGCTTGTTGTTGCTGCAAACTCAAGCCAGGCTATCGTTATGCTTGGAGGTTTAGCTGTGGCGTATGGGTTTCAAATGTATCCTTCACTAATTGGGATTTGCTACTATAAAGGATTTAACAGAAAAGGCGTTGTGGCTGGTCTTATTGCTGGTCTTATTGCTGTAACGCTCACAGATAAAACATCTATTTGGTTTGGTGTGCCCTGGGGCGCATATCCCTTCACAATTCACAGTGCAGGTTGGGGAATATTTTTCAACCTTATTATAACTTTTCTAATTTCGAGTATTACAAGTGAAAGCGAGCTTGAAAAGGATAATAAAAATAGAGTTCACAAGTTACTATCAACCGTTGCTGGAATGAATTTTTATCAAAAAGAAAAGGTTCGTCTAGCGTGGGTACTAACGCTCGTTTGGTTTCTTGTTGGCTTTGGGCCCTTCGCGACTGTAGGAAACTCTCTTTTTTCTGATCCGAATTCTCCAAGTCTTTGGGCTCCTTTTGGGTTGCCCTCACTTTGGATATGGCAAGTACTGTTTTTGTTTTATGGGATTTTTGTGATGTGGTTTTTAGCATTTCATTTGGGCATGTCTAAACCAATTGACCCTGATCGAGTAGATAGAGTTGCAAAGTCTTTAATTTAAACTTGGATTTTATATGATTAATAAACTTGTTAAAGTGATTGCGTTTATTTTGTGCATTCAAGCTCTGCCCGGTCAAATTGGCACCTGGATGGTATCTAATCGAAACCATCCCGAACTGGAATGGAAAACTATTTCAACTAAGCAGTTTAACATACATTACCATAATGGTCTGGAAGAAACTGCTATTAAAAGTGCGCGAGTAGCCGAGCACGTCATGCCAACGCTTATGCAGCAGATGAATCTTGATACGATTCCCAAGATTGATATTACCTTAACAAACGAAGATGAATTTGAAAACGGTTTTGCTATCAGATTAACTTATCAAGTGTTTATTTGGGTAGAGCAAAACGATATGTTACTTTGGCTCGAGAAAGACAAATGGCTTGAAACTGTAATTGCGCATGAGCTACAACACGTCCTTTATTTTGAAAAAACTAAGACATGGCTGCCCTCCCCAATGGATCTATTAATTGGCAATACTCCACCTTGGGTGATCGAGGGTATTGCTGAATATATGACCGAAAGCTGGCGACCATACCGAGCCGATTTAGAACACAAACGACACGTGTTATCAAACCCCGATAAGAGGAGCATGTGGGACCCCCACGCTGACGGTTTTTCAAAAGCATTATATTGGGCTAGTAGATTTGGTGATTCAACTTTTGTTCAGATTTTAGAGTATCGAAATGATGCAGGGTTATATGACTTTGAAGAAGCCTTTAAAAAGGTGACTGGGATTTCTTCAAAACAATTTGTTGAAGACTGGAGAGTGCATATGAACACCTACTATTACAGCTATCGCTCTCAAAAAGAAACCTACGAAGAAATAGGTACGGTCCTTACGCTTCCAATAAAAAGAATGCAATCGTTTAAGTTTTATTCCGACAGCTCAAAAATTGCACTGTTGGGACTTTTTAATAAAAACAATCGCGATGTCTCACTTATTTTAGCAGAAAGGGATACAGCTAAAGAAAACAAACAACGTAAAGAATGGGACACAGAAACAGCTAAAATAAATAAAAAAAAGAAAAAGACTAAAAAAGATTCTTTGCGATTGAAAAAGAACTACAAAGGAACAGTGCTATGGAAAAAGAGCGAAGCAGACTTTGGAAGATTTCATGAAAGCATGAGCTGGTCTCCGGATGGAAATAAAATAGCATATTCTAAATACCACTACGCTAAAGAAAATCAATCACTTGTATATGATATAAAAGTCTATGACACAACTACAAAGAAAGACAAATGGATTACTTCGTCAATGCGAACACGCTTCCCAGTTTGGGTAGATTCGACAAACATAGCATTTGTATCAGTTAAAAATGATACTTCAAACATTTTCATCTCAGATCAAAATGGAAATCTAAAACAACTCACTGATTTTAGTGGCAACACTCAGATCTTAGATTTGAACGTATCTTCAAATTACGAATCCATCGTTTTTGCTATGTCTCCCGAGAGCGGAAACATTGATATTTACACTATAAATATTAAGTCTAAATTAGTTGAAAGGGTGACCAACCATAAAGCAGCTGACGTGAAGCCGATATGGCACAGTGATGGTACGGCTATATCATTTACTTCGCATCGCAATGGTGTTCCAAATATTTTTACGATAAATCTCAGTAACAGCGCTATAAACCAGAACACAGATTCAGGAGATGGGATAGTTTCCAGACAATGGATGCCTAATTCAAATTTACTTTTCGGGCAAGCGTCAATAAGTACGGCTGATAGTGTTCGACTGGTCGCACTTGATCCATTTAGAAGGGCAAAGAAAACCTCTTTTTCTATAAGCAACCATTTTAGTAAGTGGCTAGAAAGTGGGCCTGATGTATCTTTTGTACATACTAATCCTAGCGACACGATTCAAATATCAAAACCAAAACCCTATAAGTTTTTAAAAACACTAAGACTCGGACAGGTAATTGTACTGCCACCAAATTTTGGGTTTGCTACGTGGTTAGACGCTATGAACAAAAATGTTTTTAGTGTTGGTGCAATTCTCAATGATCAAGACGTTGATAACAGCGGGGTTCTTTTGGGGTATACGACTGCAAATTATGGCCCAATGATTACATTCGTAGTTTCTAGGAATGCATATATGTTTGACGGGGCATCTTTTCGCGTATACGATGGTAAGAATATCTTTCAATATCAAAATGGTCTAGGCGTGTCGCTTGAATTGATGAGAAATTTCTCCGAGTCATTATCGTCAAATCACACCTTTACGATTGCAGCTTCTATATACGATAATATCATTGGAAATAAAATTACAGAAAAAGGTGATATTCAGTTTATAACTGGTTATGGTTTTGACAACCTGCCCATCCCAGAGTCAGGCAAAGAAGCAGTTGTATCGTTTGGATACGCATGGAAATCTATGCGACCACATACATGGAATATGTCCCTACCATTACAAGGATATGGTGTAAGTTTCAAAGTAGACGTTGCCGATACATCGGTGTTTGGAGACTTTAACTACTCCCGATTTAATTTTGATTCTTTTATAAATATTCCAATTATCCTAGGACCCATTAATAGCGCGGTTTATTTAAGAGCCAATACAATTAAACAAACAGGCAACCCACCAGCACAAGATTACGTAGGACTCACAAATGACGCACCATTATATATAAATGGTATGGGTGATTTATCAGAATTTTTGCCAGAAAACTATAACCCTAGAGGTTGGAGCGGTTTTGCTCTAGGTGACCACTTGTTCTTTTCAACGCACGAATATAGAGTACCTTTCCTGTCAAATGTTGCATCAATGAATCTCATATCAGATTATGCAAAAGTTTGGAGCAAAGGGGAGCAAATTTTTGAGGTATTTACATACGGTGCGGAACTAAGAATATCTCTAGGCCCAATTACAACTTCCATAGGTAGAGCGCAAACGAATAAAGGCTGGGCGAACAATGATACACCTGATAGATATCTGCGACTGGTGCTAATTAACCCTTTTTAATATCGAATAATCATGTTAGCAAAACTGTTTATATCTCTCGTTCGTGTTTCACCATTTTTTCAAAAGAGAGTGTGGAAGTGGTGGTATCAAAGACTTGGTAAGCGAGCGCAAGACAGTGGCTGGACCTTTATGAATTATGGGTATAAGAATAATAGGGACAAACGTCTTGAGCTTGATTCAAAAGATGAAAAAGATCGAATGTTTATTCAACTATATAACTATGTTGTTTCTCAAATCTCCATTGAAAGTTTAAAGATTCTTGAAATCGGGTCAGGTAGAGGTGGAGGAGCTTCTTTCGTTGCAAAATACTATAAGCCTTTATCAATAATAGGTCTCGATTACTCAGCATCTGCAGTTGCTCTTTCAAACAGATTGCATAAGAATGTGAACAATTTAAGTTTCATTCGCGGAGATGCAGAAAATTTACCTTTTGAGGATGAGAGCTTTGATGTTGTAATCAATGTTGAATCCTCGCATTGTTATGGAAACATGCAGGAGTTTGTAAGCGAAGTCTATAGAGTTATTAGACCTGGTGGTTATTTTAGCTGGGCAGACTTACGCGCCAAAGAAATGGTTCTAGATACAGACAAGATTTTTAAAAACGCTTTATTTAAATGTAAATCCGAATCAGACATTACATCTAATGTTGTGAGCGCTCTAGATGAAATACATGAGGCAAAAATTCAGATGATTGAACGCCACGTACCCAAAACGCTAAGAAATGCGTTTATGGATTTTGCAGGTGCAAAGGGATCTAAGATTTACAACGCTTTTAAAAAACGAGACGCAGTCTATCTTGCAAAGGTGTTTCAGAAATGATTTTGAGTTAAGTATTATTAAAAATAGAATTTCTCACTTTTATAGTTGGTTGAATTGAACGTAACCTTAAGTAAAACAAATATATTTTATTTCATGTTTTCTTTCCGCATATTAAAGGCCAGCCAGCAACACCTTCCGTGAAATCCACCCAATCGCAAATTACAGCTATTGTTGGAGCCCAATGGGGTGATGAGGGTAAGGGTAAAATTACAGACTTTTTTGCGGGTACATCAGATTATGTTGTTCGTTTCCATGGTGGTAACAACGCTGGCCATACAGTAATCGTCGATGGGAATACATTTAAACTTCACCTAGTACCATCCGGTGTAATTTACGGAAAACCTATAAGTGTTATTGGCAATGGAGTTGTGATTGATCCCAAAGTTCTTATAGATGAAATAAGTTATCTTAAAAGAAAGGGCGTTGACCCCAAGTTGATTATTAGCGATAGAGCTCACGTCATTATGCCCTACCACATTGCTCTTGATGGGGTGCTTTCTGACCACCAACAAAATTTAGCCGCTGGTAGTACAAATCGTGGAATAGCACCTGTTTATGCAGATAAAATGTTTCGCAATGGCATCAGAATGATTGATCTTCTAGAGCCAGAAGTTTTTCGTGAAAAACTAGAAAAAGGATTTTCGTTTAATAAGAAGTTGATTGAAACTATGTCAGGTGAATTGTTGAACCAAACAATTGAAGAGACTTACAAAACCTATCTTGAATACGGTGAAGCGCTTTCAAAATACATTACCGATATTTCTGTAGAACTTTTCGATGAGTATAAATCAGGTAAGAAAATATTATTTGAAGGAGCTCAAGGCATAAGCCTGGATGTGGATCATGGTGTATACCCCTTTACCACATCCTCCAATACTGCGACAGGCCATATATCCATCGGCACGGGCGTAAATTTTCATAAAGTTGACAGGGTTATTGGCGTAGTTAAAGCGTACTTGAGCAGAGTTGGTGAAAGCCCACTACCTTCTGAATTTTTGAATGCTACCGCTGATCGCATTCGTGATGTTGGTAAGGAGTATGGAACGACTACTGGTCGCCCAAGACGTATAGGTTGGTTAGATCTTGTTCAGATTAGACAGGCAGTACGGGTAAACGGGTTGACTGAAATTGCGTTAACTAAGCTTGATGTATTAAACAACATTAACCAAATTTCTGTTTGCGTTGCATACACATCAAACAATGAAACTATTAAGGAAATGCCAGCTAGCCTAACAGCCTACAGAAATGCGGAGCCTATCTATGAAGATTTACCTGGGTGGGGAGATTTGCCTAGTTCTGTATGGGAAAAGGGATACGATGCGTTGCCTTCTAAGCTTCAAGATTACGTTTCATTCATCGAAAATGAGGTTAGGTGCCCAGTGAGAATTGTATCTGTAGGACCGCAACGTCATGAGACCATTATTAGATAACCCTTTGAATTGATTGAGAAGGAATTTTCGTAGTGAACTTTACCAAAGAAATCGTCGATTTCAGCAATCTCAGCAGCAACCAAATTAGTTTAAAATTGAGGGAGCTAAACATTCCGCTGACCCCAGAAGAAGCACTTAAAATACAGAATGATATGCTTGGGCGGGCACCTTCACTACCTGAGCTTGTATTATTTTCTATTCAAGGGTCTGAACATTGCAGCTATAAAAGTAGTCGAACTCACCTTAAGCAATTTGTTACAGATGGTCCTGATGTAGTTTTAGGTGCAAAAGAAGACGCAGGCGTTGTAGCTGTTGCAACTGATAAGAATGGAAAAAGGTGGTGTATTGTGATGAGCCACGAGAGCCATAATCATCCCTCGCAAATCGTACCTTATGAAGGTGCTGCAACAGGTGTGGGCGGTAATGTTCGCGATGTCATGTGTATGGGTGCGGAAGTTATTGCGTGTACCGATTCATTTCGATTTGGAGATATTGACAACTCAAAAACAAAATGGATAAACGATGGTGTAGTATCTGGTATTGCCGGTTACGGCAATCCGTTGGGCGTTCCCAATATTGGTGGTGATATATACTATAACAGAGATTACAATGAAAATTGTTTGGTAACATTGGTGACACTTGGGATTGTCAAAGAAGATAACATAATTCATTCCTACGCACCAAAAAATGCCAACGGATATGATCTAGTTCTTGTTGGCAAACCTACCGACAATAGTGGTTTTGGAGGTGCAAGCTTTGCCTCTCTTGAGCTGGAAGAGGACAAAAAAGATCAAAACAAAGGAGCAGTCCAAGAACCTAACGCTTTTTTAGAAAGACACCTTTTAAAATCATCGTATGCGTTGTTTAAAAAAATTAAAGACATGGACTTGTTGGGTAAAGTAGGATTTAAGGATCTTGGAGCTGGTGGTGTTGCCTGCGCAAGTGTAGAGCTAGCAGAAACTTCTGGCTATGGGTCTGAAGTTTGGCTAGATAATGTTCATACGAGCATGAAAAATTTACACTCATCCGTCTACTTATGTAGTGAAACGCAAGAAAGGTTTATGTGGGTATGTCCGCCAGAACTTACAGAGCATATTCTAGATCACTACAACAACATATACGATCTTCCATCAGTTAGTGAGGGTGCTATGGCAAGCGTGATTGGTAAGATTCGTGATGATGGAAAATATATTGTACACTATAAAAATGAAGTAATTGTAAACGCTGAGGCAAAACAAGTAACCAAAGGATTTCTCTACGACAGAAAGTATTCTCCAGCACCAAAGGAAATAGATGATCCGATAATCATCAATATAAATGATTTTAACCAGGTCTTCATGCAGCTTTTGTCGCATGAAAATATAGCCAGTAAAAAAATTATTTATGATAAATACGATAAGCAGGTGCAGGGTCGTACAGTATTTGAATCAGGCGAGGCAGATTGTGGGCTTTTAGCCCCCTTTAATTCTGATGAGTTTCCACATGAAATTAGAAAAACGGGCATTGCTCTGTCTACAGACCACAACCCGCTTTATGGAAAAGTCGATCCTTATTGGGGCGGAGTAAATGCTGTTGTAGAATCAATGCGAAACGTTGCTTCCATTGGCGCCACCCCACATGCTCTTACAGATTGTTTATGTTTTGGAAATCCTGAAAAAGAAAATCAAATGTGGGAGTTTGTGGAAAGCGTAAAAGGGATTTCAGATGCTTGCAGATCTCTTA
>MDSY01151616.1_pt1 | contig 21036 bp, 21 predicted proteins | sample 811131 | NCBI WGS metagenome assembly MDSY01 (sample SAMN05326643, study PRJNA326480) | marine metagenome | isolation source: seawater | place: Atlantic Ocean: South West | collected 2010 | reverse complement strand
TGAAGGATTAATTTCTATTTTATTTCCTTCATATTCACTGATAATTTTTTTGTATATAGAAATATTTTTTCGATTTAATTCTACTTTCGTTCCTTTTTTTGGAATTAATATTGGTCCAAAGTTATCTTCATTCCAATTATAAGTTATTTTATTTGGAAAGAAAGTTTCATTAGAGACTTTAATCTTATTAATTAATTGATTAACACTATCTATTCCTGAAATTTTTCTCAAAGTGGAAGCTTCCTCAAGTGTTAAAGTCATTTCTTTTTTTAGTTCTAGTATCTCACTTACACTTAGTCCTACCTCACGAATTATGTTAGCAGGTAGTCCTTTTGAGGAGGTAACAACTTTAAAGTTTTCAATTGTATTTCCCATTCTACCAATTATATGTGGAATGATTTTTTGATATGAATTTTCAGTGATATTGTCAATTTTATAAGTTCGATTAAAGTCTTCAAATCCTTGAGAAAGTAATTTTCGAGATGATACTCCTTTTTTAGCATATGCATGAAAAGTATATTGAACTCGAGCTCTTTTTGGAAGAACATTCTTTATTCCATTAGCATGGACAAAACCATCAATAATTTCTAATGTATCACCTGGGAGACCAACACATCTTTTCACATAGTTAGATTTCTTATCTATAGGTTTATCAACTCTTTTTTCACGAACAAAAAATTGACGAACCGTGTCAGCAGGCCAACTAAATACAACAATATCATTACGTCTAATTTTTTGTAATCTAGGTAATCTTAAATATGGATATTGAGGATATTTAAGATAAGAACGTATTTTTAAACCGGGTATAGTATCGTGAACCATAGGTGCTGAAATAGCCGTCATTGGGGCTCTAGCGCCATAATGAAATTTACTTACAAAAAGAAAATCTCCAATAAGTAAAGATTTCTCTAAAGAACCAGTAGGTATAATATAAGGCTGAATAAAATAATTATGGACAATAGTTGCAAGTATTATAGCCCAAAGAATTGAACTTAAAGTTTCACCAAAACCAGTTCTTGGGCGTAAGCTACGATCAGCAATATGAGTTAACTTAGCACTATAATTAATAACATAAATGTATAGCCCAAAAGTAAGTAAGACAAGCGCAGTATCTTTTATTGTTTTTTTTCCAAAACTTCGGATTGTCTCTACCCAAATTACTCCAAATAAAATTAGATTAATGGTTGGAATAAAAAGTAAGATCACCCACCATACAGGACGTTTTATAATTTTCATCAAAATTATAGCGTTATAGATTGGAACAGCTGCCTGCCATGGTTTATAACCTGCAGCCTTATATAGCTTCCATGTTCCTAGAAAGTGAATACCTTGAATTATGAAAAAGAATAAAACCCATTCAGAGAATGTCATAAAGTATTTTTTTCAAAGATAGTAGTATAGTCTAAAACAATTTCAGAATTAGTCAATTTTTAGGACATCATCCATAGAAAAAACACCTTGTTTTCCAATTATCCATTCGGCAGCTATAATAGCTCCTAAAGCAAAACCGTCTCGCTTATAAGCTTCATGCTTTATGCTGATTTCATCATTTTTAGAACGATACCTAATTATGTGTATTCCCGGGACTTCACCATCTCTGACAGTTTCAATGAATAAGTCTTTTTCATCTTTATTCAATGACCATTTCTTATGATCGGAATTGTTTATGATTTCCTCTGCTAAGGTAATTGCTGTCCCACTAGGAGAATCGACCTTTTGCGAGTGATGAATCTCTTTCATACCTACCTTGTAATCCTTTTTATGCGCAAACATTAGTTTTGCTATAAATCGATTGATTTTAAAAAAAAGATTAACTCCAACACTAAAGTTAGAGGCATATAAAAACGCTGTTTTTTGAGCTTTACAAAAAGAAGTCACTTCTTTGTAATTATCAAGCCAGCCAGTGGTTCCGCTAACAACGGGAATTTTATATTTCATCGCAAGTTTTATGTTGGATACTGCCGCCTCTGGGACACTAAAATTTATAGCCACTTCAGCTAAAGAGAGATCACCTTGTTCTTTATCCTTATCAAGGATAAATACAATCTCATGATTTCGATCATTGGAATAGCGTTCTATAGTTTTTCCCATTCGGCCATATCCTAATATTGCAATTTTCATAGATTTATTTAAAATTTAATAGCTAATTGGATGCCAGTAATTTCTTGATCTATAATTATATTGGGTATAACTGATAAGTCATCATTTACATTAAATTGTAATAAATGTGCACTTACATTAGCTTCTAAAATATTTAACATATAGGATACTGCTGCTAAAATGATTGCAATATCACGATAGTTTTTATGAAACTCCATTCCAAGGAGTAATTGATCAGTTGTAATTGGAATTTCAGTTTCTAAATATTCATCATCAAAAAATCCGTTTAATCTTCTCTTATAAGCTGTTCTATATGAGTTCATCTCTTTATTATTAACGTCATAATAATATATTGAAGCTCCTATAGCAGCATAAATAATAGGTACTTTCCATCCTTTTCCTAAGTAAGCTTGACCTAATCCCGGTATAATTGCTGAATAAAAAGCAGCTTTAGAAGGTGTAAGGGGATCACTAATAAGACGTTGAATCCTTGGAGAAAAATTCTTATTTATCTTTAATGTATCTGGGAGAGCAATTTTTTTTGTAACATCAATAGTTTTTGATTTTTCTTGACCTAAAATAGATGAACAAAATATTAAAAATAGAGGAAAGTAGAGTTTTGGGTTAATCACCTTTAATTTTATTTATGATATGTTGGAGTTTCTCCTGTGATTCAAATGTAATTTTTAAAACTCCTTTTCCTTGATTATTTGAAGTTACGCTTACAGAGGTATTAAATATAATTTCTAATTCTTCAGCAGTCTGTTTTATAAATGGTGATGAATAGCTATTGGTGGAATTTATTTTAGTATTTCTGAAGCTTCTAACTAAGGTCTCAACAGCTCGAACCGAGAGCCCCTTTTTAACAATTTGTTTGTAAAGGTCTAATTGTAACTTTGAATCTTCCATATTTACTAATGCACGTCCATGACCCATTGTTATAAATTGGTCTCTTATTCCTGTTTGAATAATCGGATCTAATTTTAGTAATCGCATATAGTTAGATATAGTGGAGCGTTTTTTTCCAATACGCTCACTAAGTTGATCTTGAGTAAGTTTTATCTCATCAATAAGACGTTGGTATGATAAGCCAATTTCAATAGGATCGAGATCTTGCCTCTGAATATTTTCCACCAAGGCCATTTCAAGTGTTTCTTGATCATTAGCCAGGCGTACATATGAGGGAATTCTATCTAGGCCAGCTAATTTTGAAGCACGTAAACGTCGTTCTCCAGAAACTAATTCGTATTGATTTCCTTTCATTTTACGAACTGTTACAGGTTGAATGACCCCTAACTCTTTTATCGAGATACTTAGTTCTTTTAAAGTCTCTTCATTAAAATGGGTTCTTGGCTGAAAAGGATTATTAGTTATGTTTTCTAAAGGTAAATCAATAATATTTCCGATGACTTTTTCAGCATTTTTTTCTACTGCAGATTTGATGTCATTGTTAGGATCATTTAGTAAGACAGAAAGGCCTCTTCCTAAAACTTGTTTTCGTTTTGATTTTGCCATTACTTCAATTTATTTCTTTTTATAATTTCGCTTCCTAAAGATAAGTAGCTTTTAGCGCCTCTACTAGATGCATCATAAGTGATTATGTCTTCTCCAAAACTTGGAGCTTCACTTAAACGAATATTTCTTTGAATAATTGTTTTAAAAACCATTTTACCAAAATGTTTTTTAACCTCTTCCACAACTTGATTTGAAAGCCGTAAGCGAGTATCATACATAGTTAGTAAAAGTCCCTCTATATCTAAGTTTTTATTATGTATTTTTTGAACACTCTTGATGGTATTTAATAGTTTTCCCAAACCCTCTAAAGCAAAATATTCACATTGGATAGGAATAATTACTGCATCAGCACCTACAAGGGCATTAAGAGTTATCAGGCCTAAAGATGGGGCGCAATCTATAATAATAAAATCGTATTGATTTCGAACATCTACTAATATTTTTTTTAGCATGTATTCTCGTTCTTCTTTATCTACTAACTCGATTTCTGATGCCACTAAATCGATATGAGATGGAATTAAGTCTACATTAGGACTTTTAGTTTTAATAATAGTTTTATTGGGTTTTAAACTATGGTCTAATATTTGGTAAGTTCCAAATTTTACATTTCTGACGTCAACACCTAAACCAGATGTAGCATTTGCTTGAGGATCTGCATCTATAAGGAGGACCTTTTTTTCTAAGACTCCCAAAGCTGCGGCTAGATTGACTGCAGTGGTAGTCTTTCCTACTCCACCTTTTTGGTTAGCAACAGCAATAATTTTACCCATTCATAATATTTTATAACCGTTTAAATTTACAATTTTTAACTCGCTATTAAAAGATTCCTTTAACCATTTATATAGGACTGAAGGAATCCTAATTTATTTATGAATTTACTGCAAATCTTGAGTATCAATTATAAAAATTGTTTCATTTTCTTTTTTGTGACCATACTGCTCACGAGCAAAACGCTCTAAACTATCTTGATTTTGAAGTTGAGTAATAGTTTTTTGATCCGCTTTGATAACTCCCTTTAGTGCCTCTTTTTCAAGTTCTAATTGTTCTATTTCCCTGTTAAGTTCTGAATGAATAGTCCATGAATGGGTGTCTATAAAAAGCATCCATAATATAAACCCAATTAATATCCCTCCATAAAGATAGTATGTACGTTTGAAAGATTTTAAATAGTTCCAATCGATTAGTCTTTTCATTTTTCTAAAATAGATTTATTGATTTCATCAACCTTAAGAGTGGTGACAAAATTTTTGGAACTATTTCCCCATTGATTTAATATGTAATTCATTACATCTGCAATTTCATCATTTTCTAGACCTTGATAGGCCATGTAACCATTATATGTTTTATTATTTACAATAATTTCTCCCTTTAATCCATATTTTAAACCTGCAATAGCGAGTTCAACATTGTTTAATAAATAATCAGAGGATTTTAATGGAGGAATCATATCATCTTGGCCAATACCATTAAGCCCGTGACAACGATAACATAAGTCTAAATAAATTTCCGAACCATCTTTTATGCTCTCTGCTTTGCTTTTTTGAGGCGTTAAATGATAACCTATAACTCCTAATCCAAAAAAGTAAGTCAATATGAAAACTTTCATTTTTTTGGTATGATTTTTACAATACCTTTTCCCTCAATACCAAGGTATAAATAGCCATCTGGTCCTTCAACTACGTTTCTAACTCTACCAATGTTATTTAATATTTTTTCTCTTTTAACCACTTTTTCATTTTCTATAACTAAGCGTTCTAGATATTGAAATTTTAATGAGCCAACAAATAGATTACCTTTCCAACCTTCATAAATATTAGAAGTTGAGAATGCCATTCCGCTTGGAGCAATTGAAGGTATCCAATAATAGAAAGGTTGTGTCATATTAGGTGCTGAAGTTTTATTAGTTATTATGGTTCCGCTATAATTTATTCCGTAGGTTATTTCTGGCCAACCATAGTTATCTCCTTTTTTAATAATATTGATTTCGTCACCTCCTTGGGGTCCATGTTCGTGCTCCCAAATTTCGCCTGTTTCCGGATGAATTGTCATTCCTTGGGGATTGCGATGGCCATAAGAGAAAATAGCAGTTTTAAGAGGGGTGTCAGACAACCAATTGTCAGATTTTTTTACTAATGGATTATCTCTAGGAATGGAACCATCAAGATTAAGACGGTAAATTTTTCCTCCATCTCTAGTAATATCTTGAGGGTTAACTTCTCTGTTTCCACGGTCTCCTACTGAGAAATATAAATGCCCTTCTTTATCAAAAACAATTCTTGAGCCAAAATGTTGTCCTTTTTTCGTATTTGGAGTTGCCTTGTAAAGAAGTTTGACATCGATTAATTCTGTGACATTTAAAGTTGCAGAATACAATGAAGTGTTTCCACCTTTCTTATCACCTTCAGTATTAGCACCTAAAGTCAAGTAAATTATTTTATTTTTTGAAAAGTTTGGATGCAGGGCTACATCTAAAAGTCCACCTTGACCCCTGAAATAAACAGGAGGCAATCCAGTAACTTCTTTTTTTTCTCCATTTTTAACATAGTATAAAGTTCCCGCCTGTTCTGTAACTAGTAATTCATCTTTGTTAATGAAAGCCATTCCCCAAGGAATATCGATTCCGTCAATAACTATTTCATATGAATAATTTATAACCTCTGGAGTTTGAATCATCGGTGGATTTTCTTGAGCACAGCCAAACTGAATAATAAATAATAATAGGAAAACATTTGAAATATTTTTTTTCATGAATTGGGGTTTTAAATCCTGTTTATATTTTATGTAAAATACTAACTTAATAATTATTAAGTTAGGAATAGTTATTCTTAAATCTTTATAATTTGGAATATCTAGAAAATTCAGTTAAAAAATATTTTTTTTCTCTTTTAGATAACTAAAACCTTAAGACGAAATGCAATGATAATATCGGTTTTATTTATCTTCTGTTAAATATGTATGGGGTGTATTGATTTTTCTTTATTGATAATACAGTTATTCATTGATATTAAATAAATCGAATGTAGAGAGATAAAATTAGTGGAGAAGAAAGAATAAGCAAGTTCTTCATTTTATACTAATTACTAAGTAATAAGTCGGGATGACAGGATTTGAACCTGCGACCCCACGCACCCCATGCGTGTGCGCTGCCAGGCTGCGCCACATCCCGAATTGAATTAGGATTATTGTTGTCGGGGTGGCAGGATTCGAACCTGCGACCTCCTGCTCCCAAAGCAGGCGCGATGACCGGGCTACGCTACACCCCGAAAAATGTGTGCGCAAATATAACATTTAATAAAATCTCAACAAACCTCAAGGCTCCTTTCTTATGTTTTATTTTTGTTTTTATTCTTACTCTTTGATAATAAGACTTTTAGTAATGATTGCTCTTTTAATTTCAGATTTGATATTAATTTTTTGAGATAATCATTTTTTTATTTTTAACATTTTAACAACATTTTTCAATTTAAAATCTCCATACATTGTTGAATATTGTATAAATTATTAAATGTCAAAAAAACTTGTATATTATAAACAAATTCTACAAAAAGTAAGTTTTGATGTGCGTCTTTTTCGTAAAGAGCTTAAAAAGGCATACAAATATTTGACACCCAGGGATTGTGATATTCTTCGCCAATGGGTAGATGAATTTACTATGAATAGATCAGATTTACAATTGGCTTTACATTCCTCCTAATCAATATTTATTTCGGAGAAATTAATTGTATATTTTCAAATTGAATAGCACCTCTAATTATACCCTCAATAGTTTGTGAAAGTGCCTCAATTATTGGAAGTCTCAATTGACTTCTACTAAAAACTATACTGATTTCTCGGGCAGGTTCTGGACTTTTAAAATGACGCAAATTATTAAAATTTTCAATCGAAAGATTCCTTGTTTGTAAATAGGGTAATAGCGTCATTCCCATTCCTTCATTAGCAAGATGGATTAACGTTTCAAAACTACCACTCTTTAAATCAAAAGATTTTGAAACTCTTGTTGTCTTACATAATTTTAGAACATGGTCTCTAAAGCAATGCCCATCCTCTAAAACTAATACATCCATTTTTTCGATGTCTTCAGGTTCAATTTTGGTTAATTTTGACAATGGATGTGATTGAGGTATGTAACCCACAAATGGCTCATAATATAGTGGTTTTTCAATTAATTTTGGATTGTCTAGTGGTGTGGCAGCTATTCCAGCGTCCAATTTCCCTTGAATTAACTTATCTGTAATTGATATTGTGGTAGATTCTTCAATTTTTAAATTTACTAAGGGATATTTTTTGATAAAAGTATTCAGAAATAGAGGGAGTAAAGTTGGCATCACTGTGGGTATGATTCCTAATTTAAAATCACCTTTGACCTCCCCTTTCTCCACCGCCACAATATCATCCATACGCTTTGATTCCTCTACAATTATTTTTGCTTGACTAAGAATTTTTACTCTAATTTGTGTAAGAGTTATAGGCTTAGAATTACGATTGAATAGTTTAACTCCCAACTCATCTTCAAGTTTTTGAACCTGCATACTCAATGTGGGTTGTGTTACGAAGCATTTTTTCGCAGCAAGTGTGAAATTTCCTTCTTCTGCGACTGCTAATGTATATTGTAACTGGGTTAATGTCATAAATCTATTATTTTTATAAAAGTAATAAGATAAAACTATAATCTTATTAAATAGAAATTCTTTTTGACAGATTTAACAGTTATTTACAAGTCTAACATTATTTTAAAATAGAAATATCCATAAAAATATTAGTTAATGGTGTTTCTCTTTTGTCTGTCTTTTGTTTACTTATTTTATCAACAACTTCCATACCAGCTATAACCTTTCCAAAAATAGTATAGGACCCGTCTAGATGGTAAGCACCTGGGTTTTGTTGGACAATAAAGAACTCATATGGAGAGGCAAGTTTATACGGATTTTCTATTTCACTACTTGGCATAGCGATAACCCCTCTGTGGTGACTGTATCCTTTTCTTGTATCTGGAGGTAGAAGATATTTTCCAATCTCTCCTCTTTTTTTTGCAGTTTCATACCGGTCTGAATTTCCACCTTGAATTATAAAACCGGAAACTACACGATGAAATGTAGTATTATTAAAATATCCTTTTTTAGTTAGATAAATAAAATTAGCACGATGGTATGGTGTATTTTCAAATAATTGAATATCAATATTTCCAAAGCGAGTAGTTATTCGAACACGATTCTCTAGATTTTGTTTTTGGTATTGAAAAAAAAATGGGATTGCATTTTTATCATTCAGGATAATGCTTTTTTTCTCTTCTAATTCTTCTTCTTGAACTTCCAAATTTTGAGATTTTACTTCTTGCTTGTTATTGATTATTGAATCTTTAGTAATTGTATTTTTTTTCTTTTGACTTTTATCAAAGTTACATTGACAGAAAACTAGTGCATAAAAAATAAAGAATATGATTAATTTTGATTTATTCATGAATTATAAAAAATTTGCTGATTCCTTTTCAAAAGTAAATGATTTTCCCTTACCTGGTTTGAAAGCTCAGCTTTTAGCAGCTCCATTGGACAGGCAAATTAAAATATCTTCAAAAGCGGTAAATATAAAATCTGCAAAAAAAGCAGCTGTTTTAATTTATTGCTATCCAAAATTCGATTTAATGCATCTTTCATTAATTAAAAGATCAGACTATATAGGGGTTCACTCTGGACAAATCAGTTTTCCAGGGGGTAAACCTGAGCCAATTGACAAAAAACTTGAGGATACTGCACTTAGAGAATGTGGTGAAGAGCTTGGAATACATATAGTTAATAAAAATTTATTTCCATTAACTCCACTTTATATCCCTCCAAGTAATTTTCTCGTAAGCCCTTTTATAACTTTTGATAATTTTAATCCTAAATTTAATTTAGACAATAGAGAAGTCGCAGCCCATATTCAAATACCTTTATTCAAACTAATGGAACTACAGATAGAAAAAAAATACCTTGAACAAGGAAATCAAATTGGGACTAAAGTTCCCTGCTTTTGCTATGAAAATAATATAATTTGGGGAGCAACCGCTATGATTTTAGCAGAATTTAAATTTTTTTTAACTTCTCTAAGTTCTAATTAATTCTATCTTTAAACCGGATGATTTAAAAAAATATGTTAAAAAAAAATCCCTTTGGTCACTACTTAATTTTAAAAAAATGGTTGATCAGATATCTGGGTTTTATGTCTCACCGACGTTATAGAGGATTTAATCAGCTTCACATTGAGGGTTCTGAAATAATTAAAAATCTTTCAGATAAAAATGTATTATTCATCTCTAATCACCAGACTTATTTTGCAGATGTTGTAGCAATGTTTCATGTTTTTAATGCAAGTTTAAGCGGCCGAATTGATAATATAAAAAATGTTGGTTATTTATGGAATCCAAAGTTAAATATCTATTATGTTGCAGCAAAAGAAACTATGCGTGCGGGATTTCTACCTAGAATTCTTGCCTATGCGGGTTCAGTTTCTATCGAACGAACGTGGCGCGAAAGTGGTAAGGAAGTAAACCGACAAGTAAAAATGAGTGATATATCTAATATTGGCTTAGCGTTAAATGATGGTTGGGTCATAACATTTCCCCAAGGAACGACTAAGCCTTTTAAGCCAGTTCGTAAAGGTACTGCACATATTATAAAACACTATAAACCTATTGTTGTTCCAATTGTAATTGACGGTTTTAGACGTTCTTTTGATAAAAGAGGTTTGATGATAAAAAAACGAGACATACTTCAATCTATGATCATAAAAAAACCTCTAGAATTTGATTATGAAAATGATAGTGTTGAAAATATCATGAAAAAAATAGAATATGCAATTGAGCAGCACCCCTCATTCTTAAAGGTTATACCAAAAGAAGAACTAGAAGCAAAGAAAAAACTTGACATAACACGTCAATGGGAGTATTAAGTTATTTAATATTGAATAATAATTTTCTATTTATTAATCTTAAGGTTTCAAATTAATTAAAATGATTGTTGTTTTATCTTATTAAATATTTAGTTTTATTCTATGAAAAAAAATATTGCTCTTTTAATTGCCATGATATGTTTATCATGTAATAATTCAAAACAAATTTCCATTACAAAACTTAAAGGATCTCCTTCATATGAAAATTCTAAACTAAATATTCAAAATATAAGTTTTGATGACAAAGAATATAATTTTTCATTTGGTGTTGAAGCTTATAGACTTGGTATTCAAACACAAAACGACTTTAAACATGAATTAGCTAATTCAACTAAGGGACAGCATATTCATCTTATAGTAAATAATAATCCGTATTCTGCTCATTATTCCGAAAGATTCAAAAAAGTTTTAGAAGGAGAAAACAATGTAATTCTTGCTTTTTTATCGAGATCTCATCACGAATCTGTTAAAAATAAAAATGCATATGTGTTAACTCAAATTAGCAAAGAAGAAATTGATTTAAATAATGAGTTTCTTTTTTATAGTAGACCAAAAGGTGTTTATAAAGGAAAAGATACTGAAAAACTACTTCTAGATTTTTATTTAGTTAATACAAAAATATCAGCTCAAGGAAATAAGGTAAGGGTGACCATTCAAGATTCTGAATTTATTATTGACGAATGGGCTCCATATTATATTGAAGGCCTACCTAAAGGAGAAATTTCAATAAAGCTCGAACTTTTAAATGAAAAAGGAGATTTAGTAGATTCTCCATTCAATCCTTCAACAAGAACTGTAATTCTTGAATAGTTTAAATATTATTATAATTGACTAATTAAATTGAATTTTCTTGTTGACTAACAAAGGAATAAACGTATTCGCTATCTTTATGAAAAGATTATATCTAAAATCTTCTGTATTATTTTTTTTTAGGGGTATTATTTATGTCCTGTTCTACTATCTATAAAACATCAGAATTTAGTTTAGATAATAGCCCTTTAGCACCAGATTATGGAAAAGAAGAAAATTGGGCTGTCCTTCCTCATCTTTGGAATTCTTCATTAGAAGAAATTGTAGGTACATCAAAAAAAAAGAATGCTGATGTTTTTTATGTTTACCCAACACTTTTAACCGATAAAAATGACCCAAGTTGGAATGCTGACATCAAAGACATTTCAATACGTAGGGATATTTTAGAAAAAGCTATAGTATTTCAAGCCTCAGCTTGGGTAAAAGCAGCCAATTTATATGTTCCATTTTATCGCCAAGCCCACTATAGAATTTTTTTTGAGCCTTATTCAAAACAAGGAAAAGGAGCTGGTGTAATTGCTTACCAAGATGTTAAAAAGGCTTTTGAGTATTATTTAGAAAATTATAATAATTCAAAACCTATTATTATTGCCGCTCATAGCCAAGGTTCGATTCATGCCATAAGACTTTTAAAAGATTTTTTTGATGGTAAACCTCTTCAAAAAAAGCTGATTGCTGCTTACTTAGTTGGGACGCGGGTAAATATTGATGAATTTACGAGTATTCCATTATTAAAAACACCAGAAGCAGTAGGAGGATTTGTGAGTTGGAATACTTACAAAATGAATCATCTACCTAAGTCATATGAAAAATGGTTTAAGGGTGGTGTTGTATCTAATCCAATAAGCTGGGATGAAAGTTTAAAAGGATCAAACAAACAACATTTAGGTGTGCTTGCTTCAAATAAAAAGATTTATCCAAATAGCCTATCAGTAAAAAAAACTGATGGGATATTGTGGTCTACACTTCCAAAAGTCAAGAAAAGGTTTCTTCTTTCTTTTATAAAAAACTATCATTTTGCAGACATAAATCTCTTTTGGAAAGATATTCAAGAGAACGCGATAATAAGAACTACTAATTGGCTTAAAATAAATCAAGAATAATGTTAGACCAAATTTTTGATGATTGTAAGAAACAATTATCAGCTGCTTTAAAGCATAAAAAACACGCATTTCGTTTTTTCACATTAGCTTCCAAAAATCCAAATGAAAATACAAATTTACGAACTGTAGTACTGCGTGATTTTGATCCAGAGCAGATGACTTTTACTATTTTTACAGATGCTCGTTCAAAAAAGGTGAAAGAGTTAAACGAAAACGGGCATTCACAGTTTTTATTTTATGATTCTAAAAGAATGATTCAGCTTTTAATTCAGGCTAAAGCGAAAGAAATTGGTCATGAAGAGTCGACCTATAATATGATACCTGACGCTAATAAAAAAGATTATTCTAGCATTCAGATTCCTGGTTCGCCCATAGAAGGTCCAGATATAGTTGGGCATGATTTTTCTAAGGGGTTCTTTACAAAAATCATTTTTCAGTCGTCAAGTTTAGAATATCTCAGATTAAAAAGACCTAATCATATTCGAGCTGTTTTCAATTCTGATGATTCATGGGGTGGTCAGTTTTTAGTTCCATAAAAAATAACTAATATTTTTTTTGTAATTTCAATTTTTTAAAAATTTAATTAATTATGTCTTCAAAAAAATCAAAATCTTTAAAAAGAAGAACTTTTATCAAAAATGGAATAGCTGCCAGTTCTTTATTTATTGTTCCTAGACACGTCTTAGGTGGAACGGGCTATACGCCTCCTAGTGATCAGCTTGCATTGGCCGGAATAGGTGTAGGGGGGAAAGGTCAAGGCGATCTTCGTAACGCTTCAGTTAAGGGACGTGAAAGAGTAGTTGCACTATGTGATTCTGATAACTCTGGTGGAAATGGTATTAAGAAAAGTATTGATCGTTTTTCAGATGCTAAATTTTATGACAATTTTAAAAAAATGCTCGATAAGGAAAAGAATATCGATGCAGTTACTATATCAACACCAGATCATACTCATGCTGTTGCTGCTCAATATGCCATGGAGCGTGGAATACATGTTTATGTTCAAAAACCTTTAACTCACAATATTTACGAGGCCCGTCTTTTGACAGAAATGGCTAGTGAAAAGAAATTAGTAACACAAATGGGTAATCAAGGTGCCTCAAATCCTGATCAACTTCAAATTCAAAAATGGGTAAACCAAGGAATGATTGGAACTATTTCAAAAGTTGAAGTTTGGACAAATCGTCCAGTATGGCCACAAGGTATTGCTATACCAAAACCTAATGCTGCTTTAAAACCAGAAGCATTGAATTGGGACCAGTGGTTAGGACCTGCAAAAGAAACACCGTATGTTCCAAATATGCATCCTTTTAATTGGCGAGGATGGTGGAACTTTGGGACAGGTGCTCTAGGTGACATGGGATGCCACTTAATAGACATCCCCTTTAAAGCTTTAGGATTAAAATATCCGACTGATGTAGAGTGCAGTATTGGAACAATTTTCACCAAGATGTGGAGCGCTGATTATTATCCTGAAGGATGTCCTCCTTCTTCATCAGTATCTTTACACTTTGATGCAACTGAAAAAAATGCAAGTCCTATTCAAATGACTTGGTCAGATGGAGGAATTAAACCATTCCATCCAGACTTACTTCCTGCCGATGTAAGTATTGAAGATAATGGAGTAATAATGATTGGAGAAAAGGGAGTAATTACATGTGATGCCTATGGTAATGATCCAAAATTATATTTAAAAGGAGAACCAGTTATTAAGGGGGAACGTGTTAGTGTAAATGAGCCTGAGTTTGGGCACCAGCGTCAATGGGTAGATGCATGTAAAGCTGGATTTAATAGTGCGGAACATAAATCACTTACTTCTTCTTTTGATTATTCAGGACCTTTGACAGAAACAGTATTGATGGGGAATATTGCGATTAGAAGTTATAATTTAGAAGAGAAGAAAGAAGGTTCGAGGCGTTCCTCTTATGTCGGACGTAAAAAGCTCCTTTGGGATGGCGATAACATGAAAATTAAAAACTTAGAAGCCGCTAATCAGTTTGTTACCCGAGATTATAGAGAGGGGTGGGAACTAACATAACTTTTATATATTGAAAATTTTAGTAACAGGGGGGTTAGGATATATTGGTTCTCATGTCACTGTATTGCTTTTAGAAAGTGGTGTTGAGGTTGTCTCTATTGATAATATTGACAATTCTCACATTGAAGTTTTAGAAGGTATTAAGGCTATTACCGGAAAGAAACCGGTTTTTGAGCTTCTAGATCTTAAAGACAAAGATAAAATTCAAGATCTATTTAAAAAACACATAGATATTGATGGGGTAATTCATTTTGCAGCTCATAAAGCTGTAGGCGAAAGTGTAGAAAATCCTCTTAAATATTATAAAAATAATATTGTAGGACTATTAAATTTATTAGAGTCATTATGTGAATTAAGTATACCACTAATATTTAGCTCCTCATGTACGGTATATGGACAATCTTCAAAACTTCCAATAGAAGAAAATACTCCCCTTAAACCTCCTAGTTCTCCTTATGGATATACAAAGCAAATAGGGGAGCAAATAATTGAAGATAGCTGTGAAGCCCATTTAGGCTTTAGAGCGATTTTATTGCGATATTTTAATCCTATAGGAGCTCATCCTTCAGCTAAAATTGGAGAGTATTCAAAAGGAACCCCTCAAAATTTAGTCCCTTTTTTGACTCAAACAGCTATAGGAAAAAGACCACTCCTTAAAGTATTTGGGTCAAATTATAATACTCCTGACGGAACCTGTGTTAGAGATTATATTCACGTAATGGATTTAGCTCAAGCCCATATAGATAGTATTAATTATTTAATCTCTTCTGGTCAAAAACTGACTTGTGAAATTTTTAATGTAGGAACAGGACAAGGGGTTAGTGTATTAGAAGTTATTAAAGCATTTGAGAATACAACAAGTAAGTCGGTACCATATAAATTTTCTGATCCTCGAGAAGGAGACACAGTCGCCGCTTACGCTGATGTAAAAAAAATCAATAATCAGATGGGTTGGAAGGCAAAATTTACTTTAAAAGAAGCTTTACAGAGTGCCTGGAATTGGGAGAAAGAATTAGATAAAAAATCTTAAATTTTTTTTTAAATTACTTCAGCATAATATATTTATATAAATTCCTATGAGTAAAAAATCTAAAATAAGTCGTCGAAATGCCATCAAAACTTTTGCCCTTGGTTCTTCAACCTTAGCTTTCCCAAAATTTAATCATATGATTTCAACAAATTCTATAAAAGAACCATTAAAAGGAAATATTAATCAATCAGTATGTCAGTGGTGTTATGGAAAAATGCCATTAGAAAAATTAGCACAAGAAGCGAAGAAGTTAGGGTTGGTAGGAATCGATCTTATTGGTGCTGAAGGATGGGATGTTCTTAAAAAATATGATTTGATATCTACAATGTGCTATGGTGATATTGAAGGTAAGTCAACTAGAAGTCTTAAAAACGGATGGTGTGATAAGAGATTTCATAAGGATCTAATCTCACATTATAAAAGGCATATTAAACTTGTTTCAGATGCAGGGTGGAAAAATCTAATTTGTTTTAGTGGAAACAGAATAGGGATAAGTGATGAAGAAGGTCTAAAAAATTGTATTGAAGGGTTAAGTCAAATTATTCCTATAGCTGAAGAAAATGGAGTTATATTGCACATGGAACTATTAAATTCTAAAATAGACCATTCTGACTACATGTGTGATAATTCTAATTGGGGAGTAGCCCTTTGTAAAGCCCTAGATTCAAATAATTTTAAATTACTCTATGATATTTACCACATGCAAATTATGGAAGGAGATTTAATCAATACCATTCAAGAAAATCACAAATATTATGGTCACTATCATACAGCTGGAGTTCCCGGTCGCAATGAACTAGATAAAAATCAAGAGTTGTATTACCCAGCAATTATGAATGCCATATATGAAACTGGCTTTAAAGGGGTAGTTGCACAAGAATTTATTCCACTTGATAAGACTAATGGTGGTATTAAATCTCTAAGAGCAGCTGTTGAGCTGTGTGATATATGAAAAATATATTTTAATATTTAGCAGATTTTCCATTTGTAGTAGTTTCTGAAATAAAAGTTCTAAGGTCATCATTAGCCTTGATTAAGTCTTCATTTCGAAGGTACATCATGTGTCCACTTCGATAGCCTTTAAAGTAAAAGCGATCTTTCATTTTTCCACTTGGATCTATTTGCCACATAGTATATTTTGCATTGAAGTAGGTTGTAGCACCATCATAATAACCAGATTGAAAAAGAACTTTTAAGTACGGATTCTCCGCCATTGCACGTCTGAGATTTTCTCGTGTATTGTCATTTTCGTTATTCCAAGGATGGACTGGTCCAAAAATATTATACTTGATATCAGTTATGAACTTAAGTTCTTTTTGTATATAATGATTAATTGCAGGAGTAAAAGAATGCTCCCAGGATCTAAGTTCCGAATTGTAATCTGGACGAACTCCAACATCTTTTTTGTCAATTCCTAAATACCGCGAATCTAATCTTCCAATTGTCATTCCTTGATCACGCAATAAATCTTTCCAGAAAAAGTTTGTTGTAACATCCAGATTGTTTTGAAGTATCTTTTTTTTCGAAAGTCCAGAATAACGAGACATTTTAGAGGCCACAGAATTAAGTTCAGAGCCTGAAATAAACCCACCTTTTGTTAGTGCAGGGATCAGTTTATTAATGGTGAAATTTTCTACTTCAGGAAGGATATCTTTAAGATCTTTACTCTGGAGATCATTAGCTAGTTGTTTATGATACCATGCAGTAGCAGTATAATAAGGTAGATTTAATGCCGAAGAAACAGGTCCTCCTACTCGAATAACTTTATAATCAGCAGGGGAAACCATAATAACTCCATTAAGATACATCCATTGACTTTCCTGAAGTTCAGCAGATAATCCCATAACACGCGTACCACCATAACTTTCACCGATAAGATATTTTGGAGATTCCCAACGTTTTTTTCTATTTACAAAAGTATTCAACCATTCAGCTAGGTATTCAATATCTTCATTAATTCCAAAAAACTTTTCTCTATCTACTTTTTTGCCATCAACTTCGAGAATTCTTGAATACGCAGTGTTAACTGGATTTATAAATACAATATCAGCAACATCTAAGATGGAGTTCGGATTGCTTTTATATCCATATGGTTGAATAGGGTAACCTTCATTATCAATTTTAAGAATTTTTGGCCCTGTGTAAGCTAAATGCATCCAAACTGATGCTGAGCCAGGTCCTCCGTTAAAAGAAAAAATAAGAGGACGTTCACTGCCACTTTTAATATCTGTTCTTTTATAATAAGTATAGAATAAACTAGCAATAGGATTTCCATCATCATCCCAGATAGGTTGAGTTCCCGTTTGAGCTTGATAATTTAACTTTTTACCTTTAATTGTTGTACTGTGATTTGTAAACACAATAGTATCTACAGGAAGTTTTCTTTTTTGGGCATAGGATAAAAAAGAAATTAATAAACAAAAAAAACTAATGATATTTTTCATCTAATCTTATTTATAAAAAAACCTCCTCAAAATTGAGGAGGTTTTAAATATTTTATAAAAGACGTTTAATTAACCTTGACATTTGCACTACGATTAATATTTACTCTTCTACTATCTGCTCTTCCTTTAGCGGTATTATTATTTCCAACAGGTTTTGATTCACCGAAACCTACAGTTGATAATCTTTCATTAGCTATTCCTTTATCTAGCAAATATGCTTCTACTGAAGCGGCGCGTTGTTCGGATAGTTTTTGATTATATGATTCACTTCCATCGCTAGAGGCGTGACCTTCAATCACAATAGATGCAGTTTCGTATTGCCCTAGTAACCCTACAAGTTTATCAAGGGTTTCTATATCACCGTTATCTAATTTACTACTACTTGCTCTGAATAAAATTCTATTATCATTATTGCTAATAAAATTAATTAAATCAGTTGGCTCAGCAGGACAACCACTTTTTTCAGAAATTCCAGCAACATCAGGACAAGAGTCATCTTTATCTGGGATCCCGTCTCCATCAGCATCTGCCCATGGACAACCACCATTTGCTTCATCTCCTTCAACCTCAGGGCATCGATCAATATTATCAGCAACACCATCACCGTCAGTATCAGGGCAACCATTCATTTCAGCACTTCCAGCTTTATTAGGACATGCATCATCAATATCGGCAACACCGTCTCCATCAGAATCGGGACAGCCTTGTAATTCTTCAGAACCAGCTTCTTCAGGACATCTATCTTTTGTATCAGGAATTCCGTCACCATCAGTATCAGGGCATCCATTAAATTCTTTTAGACCTGGAATATCTGGACATTCGTCTTTTTTATCTGGGACACCGTCACCATCAGCATCTCCCGCTCCAAAGTTATAACTAAGACCGATAATATGTTGAAGATGATTATATGAGTCAGGAGTTTCTGCTGTTCCTCTGTATGATGTACTTACATTCACGTTAAATTGATCTCCAATGGGAATATTAACACCTATACCTCCAAAAGTTGTTCTCCCAGATTCACTCGAAGGGAATGCTCCTTCTTTTTCGTCTCCGTCGGAAAACCTACTAAGACCATAACCTGCAAATAGATACGGCACAATATTTTCTTCACTAAGATTAAATTTAACTACTCCATCAAGATATGAATAATCTAAGTCAACATTGTCTTGAGGACTAGCGCTACCTAAGCCATATTGAATACCAACAGATAAGCCTGAGGTGATATATCGGGACAAGCTCAATGCTGGTGCACCAAAATTTAATCCAGATTCAACATTTTCTCCCTGAAGATTAATTAGGTCTACACCAACTGCTATAGCCCATGGATTTTCGTTTGTTTGAGCATTAATACTTATGCAAATGAAAAAAAATGAAGATAGGAGTAATTGTTTTGCAAGTTTCATAACCAAAATTTTATAGCATAAATATAATATTTTACAACTTATTTATATGCATATTTAAATAAATATTTTGATATTTATCCCAAAGAATAAGAATGTTAGAAGAAATTTAAAGCAATTATAAAATTGATTGAATAGTAAAATTAAATTTTGAATAACCACAGAGAATTATAAACTTACAATATGAAAAAAAGAGACTTTCTTAAAACATCAGCCGCACTGGCCTCAACTACCTTAATGCCTTCCTCACTTTTAGCTTCTTTAGCAGGGTCTAAAACTCGCTTGAGAACAGCTCACATAGGTATTGGTGGAATGGGGGCATCAGATCTAGCCTCGATTTCTTCTCATGAGTCTGTTGATGTTGTGGCACTTTGTGATGTAGATTCTATGGCTTTAATAAAAGCTAGTGAAATTCACCCAAATGCAAAAACCTATAAAGATTATCGTGCTATGTTTAAGGATATATCTTTAGATTTTGATGCAGTTATTGTTTCAACTCCAGATCATACTCATGCACCTGCATCAATTATGGCAATGGAAATGAATAAACCTGTTTATTGTCAAAAACCTCTTACCCATTTTGTTTCTGAAGCTCGAGATATGAGAAAGTTAGCTGAGCAGAAAAATTTGGTTACTCAAATGGGAATACAAGTTCATTCATTTTATGACTATAAACTCGCTACTTTATTAATCCAATCAGGAATAATAGGGAAGGTTCATACTGTTAGAGCTTGGTCCCCAAAAAACTGGGGTTATGATGGACCAGCTCCAAAAGGTAAAGATCCAATTCCTGATGCACTAGATTGGAATCTATGGCTTGGAACATCTCCTGAAAGACCTTATAAAGAAAAATATTACCATCCATTTAACTGGCGTAAGCTTGTTGATTATGGTTGTGGTACTTTGGGGGATATGGGTGTTCATATTTTTGACACACCTTACAATGCATTGGCGTTGGATGTCCCTTTAACAATAAAAAATAAATGTAGAAAACCAAATGGTTATGGTTTTCCAGAAAACAACAGTGTTACGTACACATTTCCAGGCACACCATATACAGCAGATACTCTAACCTGGATTTGGTCTGATGGACCTGGAGCTCCATCAGCCCAAAAGGATCTAAAATTACCTAATAGAGACAAACTCCCCCAACAAGGTGCCATGTTTATAGGAGAAAAAGGACGTCTATTACTTCCTCACTTTATGGAAAGCCCAAGACACATTATTAATGGAGAATACAAGGAAATTGATGTAAAAAAATACGATCCTATCGACGCTCTTGGAAATAATAAAAATGACTACGAAAGAGACGCACCCAAACATTATCATCAATTTGTTGATACTTGCTTAGGAAAAGACAAAGTTTCAGCTCCATTTTCTTACGCTTCAAGACTTACTGAGACTATTCTTTTGGGAGTAATAGCTGGACGCTTTCCAAATAAGACATTACATTGGGATAGTGAAAATGCTAAATTTAAAGAAAAAGAAGCTAATAAATATCTTTCAGGAACTTATCGTGATTTTTGAATTTTATTAAACTTTAAATAAATTGATTAGAAGAGAAGCTCTAAAAAATATAGCCACTATAACAGGGGGTGTTTTCTTTCTCCCTTTTTCTTGTGATTTAGATCTAGAAATTAGTTATTCAAATTTCCCTAGACTAAAAAAAGAC
>MDSY01058472.1_pt1 | contig 21037 bp, 14 predicted proteins | sample 811131 | NCBI WGS metagenome assembly MDSY01 (sample SAMN05326643, study PRJNA326480) | marine metagenome | isolation source: seawater | place: Atlantic Ocean: South West | collected 2010 | reverse complement strand
GGCTCCTTTGGTGACTTCCGGCCGCAGGCCTGACGTCGGCCTCCCTGACATCGACATCCAGGTCGACCGCCCCTCTTCCCGGGGCAACAACAAGGGCAAGCCGTCCAGGTGGGGCGAGATTTGCGGCATCGAGAACTCCATCAGGGACGCCAAGTTGTGTACCACCGACGCACAGTGTCAGACCGAGTTCACTTGCACGCGAAGCGAGTGCAGCACGAGAAGAATTCACACCAAGCAAATCTCTGGACTCGGAAGAGGCTTCAAAGGTTCCTTTGACGTAGGCGTATGCGTCTGTTTCGAGGGTGCGTCTCCCGTACTGTTTTCCCCGTCTCGTCGTCTATTCCACAACGCAGATGTCTCCTCACACAAACGCGCAGTTCTGACTTTTCTGTCTCCCGCGATGTGATGCACAAAATCCTTGCCGCGATAAAAAATTCTCGTCTCCGCCTTCGCAGCCGACAACGAGAACGACGGCTCCAACTGCCTTCCCCGTCCTGGTGACATAACTTTGTGCAACGGACCGGGCGGCAAGTGCTACGACGGTCTATGCCAGCCGGACCTCACCGACGAGGGTTGCCCTTGCGGCGACCAATACACGTGCAATGCGGACCCCGCGGCGAATTCATGCATCAACGCCGACCGTCCGTGTATTTGCGATGGATCCGGGACGTGCGCTGTCAACTACTTCCCTGAAGGCAACGCGTGCGACGGGAACTTCTCCAACGATTGCGAAGTGAATCGGTGCTTACTCAACGACGACTGGTATCCTGACGGTGACGCGATCACGTGCCAAGCAGATCCCACGGCGACCGACGGCAAGCTGTGCTTAACAGACGAACCCGAGCGACTCGTGCCGAACACTCCCGCGTATTGCATGGGCGTAGGCGGTATCTGCAACGACACCAACACGTGCGTGATCCAACCGCTTCCACTGGGAAGTCCGTGTGGTTCCGACCCGACCGATTGCGTTATTGGTTCCAGCCCCGCCGACATCTACAACCCATGCATCCACTCCAGCCAACCGTGCGTATGTGACGGCTACGGCGGATGCCAAGTCAACTACCTTTCTGAGTGTCCGTAAGCTCATCGCGGTTCGGGCGAAGGACCGACACATCACCGCTTCCTTCCCCGTCCTCCCCCTCCCCGAGCGACTTGCTGGTCAACCAGCGGGGCGAACAAACGACCCACCCTAGAAGCCCAGTGTCGCGTTTCAACGCGTCTGTCGCACGCTGAGGGGATAGAAACACTGAACACGAACAAGACACCTAGTGAAGACGAGGCGATGAAAAAATAATCTGAAAAAGCTGACACTGTTCGTTGTAATATCAACATACGCACTACCGGCAAACTCACTCGCAACTTCCTTCATCCTGACACACTCTCACGGTAATCTTGATACTCTCACGGTATGCGTTCCCCTATTTCCCCCGCCCCCCCCCAGTCGCGTCCGACGCGGTCGCTTGAGAAAATGGGAAGCCTGTTGCGCATGTGCACTCGGTCGATCTCCCACAGCAGTTGCTCCGGCAACGGCTTTGACATTTCGTCGTTCGTGTCGAAAAACCGCAACGTTTCTCGTAGCTGTTCCATGCCGGAGTGCCCTACCAGCGAGGTTGTGACTGATGTCCTTCCCAAGCACCACTTCAGGGAAAGCTCGGTGAGCGACATGTTGTATTCATCCGCGAGCTTGGCGTATTCACGGGTCGCGTCGCTAGCGGATCCGCTTCTGTACCGGTAAAGAGTCTTGCCCCAGGAGTAGTCGTCCATGCGGCCTCTTGGGTCGTTCAGCAAAGACTCCGCAAGCGCCCGGTCCTGCGGGTTATCCACCGCCGCGGCAACTTCCAAGTACTTCCCAGTAAGCACTCCACCCGCTAAAACGTTGTACGCCATGAATCCCACGTTTTCGTTGACCGGCGACGACGCCTCGGCCTGACCGTTCTCTTCGATCCGCCGGTTGATCACCGAGAAGTCGTTCTGCATAACGCAAGGCGCGTGGCCGTTTTGCAGCCCATACGCGGCGTAGCACGAAGCAGTCAAGCCGTACGCGTTATCGTTGCACATGCCCCACCCTTGGAGTTTTCCCGCCTCAATTAATTCGCTCATTGCTTCTGCTATTTCCTCAAACGACGCGTGATTTTTGTAATAAGGCGCTTGCTCGGTGTCGAGGTGGTATTGTAGTGATTGACCCCAGTTGCTCTGCGGGGTGTACCGCGCAGGCCAGTGCAACGTGTATAAGTCAATCTCATCCACCCCGAACCGGAGCAACGAGCCCTCTAAGTCTTTCTTGATGTTCTTCTTGGTGACGTTCGCGCCGCCCGTTATCTTCGTCGCTAAAACCAACTTGTCTCGTCTCGACTTGTCTTTCTTGATCCAGCTCCCTATTATCTTCTCGGTGTTCCCTTCCGGGTGCGTCCGGTCACTTGGGATGGGGTACTGCTCCGCGGTGTCTATTAAATTGACGCCTTTCTCTAAAACGGCGAAATCGAGAATTTCGTGACACAGGGTTTCGTCCGGCGAGTTGAAATCCGCGCCGCCCCACCGCTGCGTGCCCAACCCAAACTCCGAAACTGAGATGGAGGATCCGGAACCCAAGCGCTTGTGGCGCATGCCGTTCACCACAGAGACGGTTTCATTGGTGGGTCCGGTCGATTGAGGTCTCGACGTGTTTGTCCCGCCGCCGCCCGTCGCCGCTTTCGCCGCTCGGTCGCCCCACGGGAAAAGAGAACCCAGCGATGCGGCTTGCACCACGGAACGCCGGGAAGGGGATGATTTCACCGTCGGCTTCGGTGACTCATCCTTAGTGTCTCGGGACCGGCCTTCCCTTCTGTTGGACACCACGTTTGGGACCAAAGAGGAGGTGATGCATGCCATACTCGGACACACGCGAGAATGTCAGCAGTACTTTTAGTACCACGCCACGTCTCGGGCCGTGAGGAATGAGCCACGTTGGAGTGACGATATCTTTTTCTCTCGAGTGGCCAATATTTTATACACTGAGTGGAGGAACGATCGCCCACACTCCGTCGGTGCGCGGGAGGTGCGTCAGGTGTTGGCGGTTCGGGAGAAGAGTTCGTTCCCTCACCATGGAGCAGGGCGAGGCGCCGGCCGTTGGCGGAGGCGAAGTAGGTGAGCTCCCTGCCGCGGGTGAGGCCAATGCGCGTTCCAATTGGAAATCGTCGGCGGTCACGCCATCTTCGCGCGCCCGTGCCGGCGCGTACACCGGCCTTCTCGCCGGCTGGGCGGGCGGCGGCGTGGGATCGCGAGCCGGAGGGTCCGCTCCTGCTAAATCTCTGTCGTCCTCACTGGGCGGGTACGTAGCGAACGCCGGGTTAAGCCCTCATCCCGGAGCCCGTGATGGCCCACACAGCACTGGCAAAGTTGGACGAACACATAAACGCCGAAAACTCGATACCTCCAAAACCCAACGGCCTTGCTTGTTTTGGCGACAGGGCCAGTGCACGAAAGGCGACCAGTGCGGGTACGTTCACGGCGACAGTAAAGTGCTGTGCACGCAGTTCGTTTCGCAAGCCCGGTGCCGGTTCGGAGACAAGTGCGCGTTTCGACACGATGCATCTAAAAAAGTAAATGGCTCGAATCAAAATAAAGCAACAATAACTCCTCTGTCAAACCCGTTCGCCACGCACGCGGAGAACTGCGGGTGCGAGGTGTGCCACCCGAGCGTGTACCGAGCCGCGAACCGTGACGACGACGGCGAGGACGGGGAGATGATGCTTGAGGAGGAGGATGTGGAAGACGATGACTTGGATTCTAAAAAAATGGAATCTGAAAAACAAAAGAAAGAGGCTCGTGATTCGATTTTGAGTCAGTGCGCGACTATTGACTCACCCGAGGTGAGCAAGTTATGGTCGGGATTTTTAGACCCGGAGGTGCGACAAGCGCAACGCAAAGGATCCGCACCAGCGCCGTATAGGAAGTAGGAGAGATATAATAGGAGAATAGCATTTTAGTAGCATGCATAAGTAGTGCGTTAGATCAGTGGACAATTTACCAAGAGAAAAACTCATTACAATCTTCGAAAAACTAGAATTTAGAATCCCTCCTTGCGGTTCTTGCCCCAGCTCAGGTCGTCGACACCCTTGACCAGCAAAGTAAGGCCGGTCGCGGCGAACGCCATGGGGATGACCAGGGAGGTGACCTTGTCCTGTGAGTGAAGGGGAAAAAGGGGGGTTAGACGAAGGCGGGATGGAAGATCAAGAGAGGGTTATTTTCGTCGTAAGATTGCTTCAAGTAATAAAATGAGCCGTCGAGCCGTGGCGAACGCGGGCGAGGGGTCTTTCGACCGGGCGAAGGTCTCCGCGAATGGGTCTATCGGCGTACCATAGCGCCGCTTCGGAAGTGGACGAACCCCTTGGCCGCCTGAATGGCCTGCGTGCGTTTGAATAGGGGAGGGAAGGTCAGCGCGTGGTACGTGGAGGCGCGCGTTGGTCGCGTGGCTCGGATTCCCTCGCACTGCTTTTCAGTCTGAAATCCCTACGATGCCCAGTCTGGCAGGGGCGCGAATATCTTTAGGTTTGGCGCGCGCCACGGGACTAGAGACGCGACGGCGGAGGGAGCGCGCGCGCGTACCTTTTGGGCCGCGACGACGTTGTTAGCCATTTTGCTTCGAAAGACACACGCGTGTTGGGTGCGCGGCTCGGATTGCCCGAGAGACGCGCGGGGGTAGCCAGTTTGATGAGAGAAGCTTGATGAGGGAGAAGATTTTATTCCGACCGACCGCGCGACCGGTCTGGGACGGGCAAGAAATGTCACCTCGGACCTCGTCTCCTCTCACAACTGGCGCGCGGGCCCTGCCCCCATCCCCGCTCGCCATGGGTTTCATGGCGATGTTCAAGAAGAAGGACCCGAAGGACCTGGTCCGGGAGTGGCAGTCCAAGATGCGCACGGAGATGCGGGGCGTGGACCGCCAGATCCGAGGTACGGACTTGTGTCGCGAATGAGTTTTTTGGGCACGCTTCTCATTCCCCTGTCCACCAAAGCTTCTAAAAGCGTCTCAGCCACGGTGCTTACGACCCGACACGGGAACACCGCAACGCACACGGCGTCGTCGGTGCTACACGTCCACACATTTCCTGTCTCAAGACGACTGGCCTGACCATGCCATCTATCGATGTTCCAAATCTAAAATTCTCAACCAGACATTCAGCGCGAGGAGAAGGGCATGCAGAAGAGCATCAAGGATTGCGCGAAGCGCAACGACTTGAAATCGATGCGCATTTTAGCCAAGGAGATTGTGAGTAGTCGACGAACTGTTTCACGGCTGCACGAGAACAAAGCGCAGATGAACTCTGTATCGATGATGTTGACGGAACAACTGGCGACCGTTCGAAGCGTCGGGCATTTGGAAAAGAGCACTGAAGTTTTGAGCGCGATGAACGGCTTGGTGAAAAACGTACAGGTAAGAGACTCCATGAGAGAAATGTCCAAGGAAATGGCAAAATCAGGACTCATCGAGGAGATGGTCAACGACGCGCTTGAAGACATAAATGGGGTGGATGACTTGGAGGGCGAGACGGACGCGGAGGTGAACACAATTCTGGCGGAACTCGCGGGGGAACAGCTGGTGCATATGCCGGCTTCAGAGAAAACGGTTGTAGCGCCTCAAGAAACGCCACGACAACTCGAAAAAGAAGACCCCGGTGTGCCTATCGATGACCTGCAAGCACGCCTCGATGCGATTCGCGCGGTGGAAGAAGCGAGCTGATTTGTAACGGGGATGAGAAATCAAATGTATTAATATTGTCTGTTCCTTTCGTCTTTCCTCTAATAGATGTCTCCTTCCCAAAACCGTTCCTATTACCACTTCAGCCCCGCGGGTAGGGAAATAGCCTCCGCGGCTTTCAATGCGCCTGCGCGTGCTTTCGTGACCGCCAGTTCCACCCTTACTCGTTCCGCACCACTCGCTTCCTTTTCCTTCGTTTTCTTCACAACCTCCAACTCGTTTCGTTTCATCTCCTGTTGAATAGCGGCGACTTTCGCGGTGCTCTTCGCCTCCAAAGAAAGCGCATCCTCCAGCGCCTTCGTTGCAGCTTCCTGTGCTCTTCTCGCCTTGGTGGTCGCCTCTACTGCTTTCACGGCATCCGCTCTCGCGCTCGCGAATTCCACGGCGGCGCGGTTCACCGCGGCGGCGGCGCGCGCGATTTCGGAGTCGAAAGTTTTCACTAACGAGTCAATCACACTTAACGATCGCTCCGCCGCGGTCACCGCCGTCTCAGCCTCGTAAATCTTGTACGCGGCGGGGGCGTAGTACACGCCGACAGTCGCGGAGGAACCCGCGAGAAGGTATCGTAGCGCCATGACGTGCGTCAGTGTGCGGTGGGCTATGGCGCTGGAGACGAGAGCCGATCAAGATCGTGTGCCAACTTGAAAAATGGCGTGCCCACCGCTTGACAATCCACGTCAGCATCATGTCGAGGCGTCCCAGAGCGATGCGCGCGTGTGGCCGGCCCGCGGGGGCGAAGCCGCCGGCGGTCTGCGGTCCCGCGGCCCACACCGCGCCACTCAACGCGAGCGCGGGACGGGGACCGCGATGCGTGGTGCAAACACGGGCCACCAGGTGTCGCGCATGTAGGGGACCACATTGGCGTTCGTTTTCGTTCGGGACGACGAGGTCATCCCGAACGCACCTTCGCGCGGTGCAGCCGCCCGAGGAGTCGTCCCCTTCCACTCAGGTGGACGAGAATCCATCCAACGACGCTGAACTAAATGATTCCTTCGACAGCGACACGTTTGACGAAGATGCGTTTGACGACATCCCGGTCGGGGACACCGTGGACATGGACGAAGCGGAGGGACGCGTGCGAGGTTGTTCCTGGTCGTTACGCAACCTGGAGGGCGTGATGGTGGGCGCGTCGCGACCGTTAAGAAACATCACTGACGAAGTCACGCGGTGGGCGGGAGCGAGCTTCGATGACGACGGCAAATTTTACAAGATGAAACCCGAGAGTACGGGGGGGACCGGGGAGGATGAGGAGGCTGAAGAGGAAAAGTTGGAAGAGGATGAGACTGTGAGCAAAAATAACGATGACGCCGACTCCGGCCCCGAATCGAGCTGGACTGCGTGGCTTTCCCCCAAAACGTGGACACAATCGGGATTCGGCGCGCGTGGATGGGCCGCAAGAGATAAAGTCAAAGCCCTTGCCGCGCGACGACGAAAAATGAGAGACGAGGAACGGGGGAAAGCTGATGGAGAGGATGGGCGTGATTCCGCTACAATAAAAACCTCAACGAAAAAAAACGATTGGCGCACCGCCGCGGCGAGCTGGATCACCGACGACGACGTGGAGACATTTTTTCTGTCCGAGCCTGATCCGCTGGGAGTGGGGGCGTTCTTCGACGGCGTTGGTGCGTGGGCGGCGAATAGGGTGGAACGGAGCCGAGCGGCGGCGGCCGCGGCGTCCACGCCCCCTCCGCTAGAAGTAGTGAAACTATCAGACGCAGACCGCGCACGATTAAACCTGGGGTGCGACGAGATGCACTTCCTCCCTGTTCCGGAATCTGGGTGGTCAATAGCGTTACTGAGGTACAAGCCAAGTTTACCGAGCTATCCATCAAGCACCATGCCTTGTATCACTTCAGTCGATTCCATGTTCGACGATTCCGACTTCATCCGAGGCACAGGCTCCACGCTTTACAAAAAGATGCCTGCCGTGTTTGTGCCCGGATGTGCAAGTAACGCCTACACCTTTGACGTGTCAAGTGATAGTTCCCTCGCGAGAAAACTCTCAAACGACGGCCACGACGTGTTCATCGTGGAGTGTAGAGGTGTGGGATTCAGCAGACCGTGGCGCGCACCCGCCCAGTGGACCGACGAAACAACAAAAACCCCGAAGCAGCACGTCCCCACTTTTGGCGACTTCGATTACGACACGTATCTTCGGGAAGACCTGCCGATTGCTTGCGGGTATATTTCTGCAGTCACAGGTGAGGAAAGGCTGTGCGCGGTTGGACATAGTATGGGGGGGATGCTGGTCATGAACCTCGCGTCAGGCGCGGTGGAGCACCTGCAGGTGAAGAGGGATGAGCATGAGAGGAATGCATCTGAGGAATTTGAGGATTCAAATGATACAAATGAAAACTCTGGTTCTGTTAAAATTGAAAAACTTCCTTGGGCTCCGTGGGTTATCGCCCGTTCCGTCACCGTGGCGTCGTGTCTAGAGTGTTCCGACACGTCGGACGGCAACAAAGGGCACTCCTCGACGTACGCACGATACGCCGCGATTGCGGGGATCGTACCTGATTACCTGTACGGAGGGTCTGGGATTCCCCAGCTGCCGCTAGGACCGCTGAGCATAGGACAAGGCATGGCCATCGAAGCCATGAAGGGGGCGCCGAAGGAGGAAGAGGACGACGTCGATAAAAACGAAGAACCAGATACGTTTTGGGAACGCTCCGCGGTGTCACTCTCAACGTGTTACCCCGGCGCGACTACCCCAAAAAACGTTCGCCGCTTGCTGTACTACGGGTTCGGCAACGTCCCGTTGCGCTTAGTACTACAGATGGCCACGCTGTTCGCGCCCGGCGGTCTGGCCACGCGGGAAGAGGCGCTCGCCCGGCGCGACAGAGCCGTCTACGCCGCGGAGAAACGACGGAAAGAAAAGAGAGTCAAACGGTCCTTCAAGGGATGGGGATATGCTGGTGGCGAGTCGATGAATAGCACGGTCGGCGCCACGGTGGAGGAGGTCGTGCTTTCAGAGATGACAAGAAGTTCTTTGCGTTCTGGAAAAACCTCTGAAAAATCCTCCAAAAATACGAAACACGTTTTGTACCTGGACGCGCTCCGCGAACGCCGGCCAAAGCTTTTGATGCTCGCCGGGGACTGCGACCCCGTGATTCCCCCGAAGCAGGTAGAGGCGACCGCGAACGCAGCGGGCGCGAAGTTCGTGTGCTTCGGGGACGGGCCCAAGCGCGGTGAGCAAGCTTCAGAGGATGCTCCTTCAGAGGAGGGTGATGAGAAAGAAAAGACAAACTCTGAAGTGAAACGCGCGGCGGCTTCTCGGTCCGGCAGCGACGCCGCGTTGCAAGCCATGCTTGTGGACGGGGGTACACACTTTTCGCACTACGACTTGCTGTGCGGCAAGAAAGCACCAGCGCTGGTGTTTCCCGAGGTGTCCAGGTTTTTAGGGAAGGTGGAGCTGTTCGGGGGGAAGGTAGAACTGTGATTCTTTGAAGTAAAAAATAGATAAGAATAGACTAGAGATATACTCATAAGAACACTCCTGCTACGGCAGATGGCTTCTCCTTGATGACCACCCCGCGTTTGCTAGGAAAACTCCAGTGGTTCCCGCTTGTTTGCCCACATCGGAGTCGTCTCCCATTGTGAGCAGGGCATTCAAAATAGCTTCAAAGTCGTCATCCGGGCACGCTAATACTGTCGAGACGTCCACCGTTTTCGCTCGCGACATCGTGCTTAGATTGGTGGCGACGCCGCGCCAGGTTATGCATATCTTTTCGTCTCGCAATTTCTGCCGCCGGAACGTGAAGCGTCCTTTCAGCTCCGAGGCGAGCGACGTTGCTATTTTGATATCATCACTGCTGTGCGGGGAATCCCTCAGCACTTTCCTAAGCATCCCGGCTGGTGAAAATCCGCTAGTGCTTTCTCGAAGAAGATTCTCGCCGAGTCCTACCATGAGCCACCGCTCCAGGGACTCGACCCGCCCCGCGTCGTCGTAGGCCTGGAAACACTGTTCTACGCTTAGCTCAAGCGCGGCGGTCAGGGCGCGACGGCACGCCAGGTCGTTCAAAATGGGGGAAAGGTCATCGTTCGTTTCGTAGGTGGGCACTTTCGTCCACCACTGTTTTGTTTCCTTGTGTAAATGGGTCACGACGCGTCGGAGTGGACGGTAGGGACACACAATTTTGTCCCGCCGCGTTTTGCCGCGCCGTACGCGTGACGTTACACGCGTGGCGAGATAACCGGAGAGACGCGCCACGGGACACATCACGCGCGTAGGCAGGTGTGACAAGGACGAGGGCCATCTTGGATAAATAGTTTGGAAAACTTTTACTTCAGACCGCCGACACCGCCGCCTTTTTCTCGGCCTCGTCACACCGGTCGCGCACACGTGGCGCGTGTCGCCACTCACACGCCTGTCCATTTCGGGATCGCCGCACGCGTGAGTGAGTATTTACCCTGTGTATGTACACGCAGCTCGTTCCACACGCCGCCGTAGTCTTTCCCCGAAGCGCTCGCGTCCAGATGGGACGGGGCAAAAAGAAGACGCCTCCTCCTGCGGCATCCTCTGCACCCTCCGCTTCCGCCCCCAACGCCGCCCCCGTTCCCTTCAACGCCACGAACGAAACCATCGTGGAGGAGTTCGGCCCGTCCATCCCAGGCGAGCACAAGTGGCTGGGCGCAGCGATGGGCGAGGATGGATCGATCTGGGGCGTGCCATCGAACAACAGACGGGTGGTGAAGGTAGTTCCTGAATCAGGAGAAGTCACCGAGCACGGCGAGGACGACACGCTAGGCACACGCGAATACAAGTACCTCCGAGGCATACGCACCGTCACCGGCACAATCTTAGGCATACCAGCGTGGGCTGATTCTGTGCTAGAAATCACACCATCAACGGGCGAAGTGAACACGATTGGCGAATTGCAAACGCCGCAGACGAAAAATTTAAAAAAATGGAAGTGGATGTGGCACGGCGCCGCCGCTGGTTTGGATGGGAACATCTACGGCATCCCGAGCAACGCATCCGAGGTGCTATTCATCGATCCGAGGACCAAGGAAGTGAGCACGTTCGGCAAAGGCCAATTACCAAAAGACGTGACTAACAAGTGGTATGGGGGGATCCGCGGGCCGGATGGGAACATTTACGGCATGCCGTACAAGGCAGATAGTGTTTTAAAAATCATTCCCGAAAAACGAGAGTGTGAACTTCTTGGGGACTTTTCGTCCGTGGAAGGGGGGTGGAAGTGGCACGGGGGTGTGCTTGCGCCGAACGGGTGCATATACGCCTTCCCGAGCCACGCGCCGAGGGTTCTAAAGATCGACTGTAAAAAAGGAACCACGGAAATGATTGGTCCGTCCTTCGAAGGGAAGTATAAATGGGGCGGCGGCGCCGTTGATTTAAACGGCAACGTGTTCGGCATGCCGAGTGACACGGACTGCGTGTTGCGAATAGACATCAAAACAGACCAGGTCACCACGATAGGACACGGGCAACTCGGCGCGAATATAAAAAACAAGTGGCAAGGCGCGGTGTTGGCACCGGACGGGATGTTATACGCCGTACCTGGGGACGCGACGAGCGTGTTGAAAATCAACCCAAACACGCTTCAGTGTTCCTTAGTCGGGAACTTATCCGAGGTAGGAGACAAGTGGCAGGGCGGGTTTCTCGGGGAGAACGGGGTCATTTTCTGTATTCCTGAGAATGCTGATAGAATATTAAGAATCGTCCCGCCGGGGTGTGGGGGGAGCGAAGAGGAGCGGCGTAAATTCGTCGAAGACAAAAATAAAGAATCGAAAGGGAAAGAAACGGTTGGTATGTCGGCGGTGTTGGCGGTGGTGGGGCCGGTGAGCGCAGCTAGTGCAGCTAGTGCAGCTGATACTACTACTGCTACTGCCTCTGCTATCCCTGCTACTTCACCAGAGTCCCTGAGTATTGGTCTCGTGGGTCTCGCCGTCGCGGCCGTCGGTCTCGTCGTCGGTGGGCTGTTGCGCAAAAAAGATGAAACACAACCAACGAAACCAAGCAAAGAGAATTCTAGTCCACGAAAGAAAGGATGGGCATAAGGTTATTAGTGTAGCACGTTTCGAAAAGGATAGTATCAATACCATATCCCTCTCGATCAAAACATCAACCCCGCGGCTGCGCCTGATAAACCTGCGTCGTCCTCCGAGTCGTCTGATTTTTCCAAATCAAGGTTTAGCGAACCCATAGCTCCGTCAATCGTTTCCCCGGATTCCGGCGCCAGCTCCCGTGACCCGTCCGCCTTCATGATCTCCCCCCGCGCGCTAGGTGTCCGTTTAATGATCCCACCCGGTTCCCAGTGCGAGCATTGCCACCCTCTACCCCACTCGCCGCAGTCCCGGCGAAGCTTCCCCAAGCCTCCCCCACTTACCCAGCTCCCCAGCATGGACTGCTCCGGCTCGTCGTCGTCCGCGTCGACGTCCCGCACCACGGTGACCTTGATCAAACCAGCGGAGTACGCCTCCACGGTGCCTGACAGCTTGCCGAGCTGCCTGACTGTCAAATTATTGATTCTTTCCTCAATAGTCCCCCGCAACTGCTGCGTCAACACCAGCGCGATCATGTTGTACAACCACGCCGCGCTCGTGCCTCCGATTTCAACGTCCAACTGCCCAACCGCGATCGACGTAGCGTGCACGCGCAGCTCAACCACCTGTTCCGTCACCACGAACTCCTCCCCGAGAAGATCCCGGAGCATATCACGGTGCCGCTCCAGCTTTTCTTTCTGCTCATCCGTCAACGGGACGGACAACTCCTCCGCCCTCGCTTGCGCCGCGATATCGTTCTCCGGGGTCGGCGAGCTCCCCCCCCAGAACGAATCAACGCCCCACCCCCAGGACGAAGTTTCAGGGGTGCCGTTCTCGCGAGCGGCTTCGTATTCCTCTTCGTCAGAAGAGTCTGTATCGTCATCGCCGCCGCCGAAAATCCCGCCGCCGAACATCCCGTCCAGCGCGGCATCCGCGTCGGCGTGTGTTTTTTTTTTCTTTTTACCGGGGGACTTGTTTGGCGTTTCTTTGTCTTCGTTCGCGCTCCCCGCACTGTGAAAGGAATCAATAGAGGCTCTTCTTGAAGCGGGGTTGCTTTCATGTCCAGCACCCTCCCCTCCCTTCCCCCTATTAGCAAACCTTTCTTTCACCTTCTCCTTCAGCTCGCCTACTTTCGTTTCGTCCTTCGACAACTCCACGCCCCGGTTCACGAGCCGCATCAGCTCGGGCGTGTTCACCACGATGTCATAACTAATCCCAACCCGCGCGCCGTCCACCTTCACGGTACACAAGCCCTCTCCATCCACAACCCCCCAGTTCTTGGGGTGCTCGCAGTATGCGAACTTGATGTCGTTCATTTTCGTGCGAATGCCTTCGATGGATACCGTCGACCCGAACCCCGCGCGTTGGCCGTTTTCGCCCGTTTGGTTCGCCACCCGCAGCCCGTCTTTTGCCACCACAAACTCGCTAAAGGCAAGGTCATCGACGTGGTAGCACACTGAACCCAGGGGCGAGTCGTACATACCGTCCACCCTGGGCAGCTCCAACGCGGACATCAAATCGCAAATGACCTCAACCGACGCGCGTATCAAGTTTTCAAAGCCGGGGGCAATTTCTTCGCGCAACAGTTTTTGAACCTTGTCGTCCTCGCGGATGTCGTCCAAAACGGACTTACCCTCCTTTGCGAGTTTTCCTAGACGATTGTCGGAACTGTCGTCGTGCTCGTGATTCACCACTAGCTTGCCATCCGCGCCGGTTGTGAAAGTGACGTGGCCGGTGAGTTCTCTTGCCGCTGCTGCTGCTGCCGCGGCGGCGTCATCATCCGCCCCTGCCTTTTTGGCTCTCGAAAACGCTTCAGCCTCTGCGGCGTCCGCCCTGGCGACCTCTTCCTCTCGATACTTCTCCGCCAGTAGTTTGTCCTCCTGTAGCTGCTTCATCACGTCTTTCAGTCTTGTCATTATCCGAGTCACGGTCTCCCTGATATCCCCGAAGTTTCCATTCTCCCCCGCCGTCCTGGATAAAGTCTGCCAAACATCCTTCACCACGCCCTTGCCGTTTTCCAACAGCTGCTTGTTGTCGCCGTCGTTGCCATCAACCAAGCCCTTCAGTTTCAACGCCGCGTTGCCGAACGTCTCGCTCACCTTGCCGTTACCCTTGGACGCGAGCCTCTCCACGATGCCGAACACTCTGCTGCTCACGCCGCGGGCCTGGAGTGTGGGGTTGACAAGGTAGGGTGGGTGTGTCAGCAAAAGAGATTCCGCGATTCGACTTTAAAAATGCAAGGGCTTCGCTATCGATGCACTTGTGTCTCATCTGTCCCCACGTACCTTCTGCATCTTCTCCTCGTCCTGCAGCGCGTTGTTGAACATCTCCTTGGTGCGTTCTTTGACCGCGTTGACTTTCTCATCCTCGGTCCACAACCTCTTGGCTTGTTCCTTCAAACGATCCGCGGTCGCCGAAGGGTCCTCCAGCGCCTGTGCGGTCCAGTCCACGGTTTTGTCAACCACCACTTTCGTGCGCTCGGATTTCTTCAAACGATCAATGTGGCTCGCTGCCTCCGCGCCCACCGTCCGCCCCACGTCGCGCAAACGGCTCCCGCCAGAACCAGGGCTCATCGGGTCGTGCGGGTCCATTGTAAGGAACCGCGACGCCTCCCCGCGATCTGTGGGAACTGGGAAACTTTTTTTATTTTTATCTTTCTCTCTTGTGCTGCGCGTGCTCGAAAGCAAAGCGGGGAGGTTGGGAAACTTGGTCAACCGACCACCTACTCTCCTCTTCTCGAGCGCCAAGTGGAGACCAATTTCTCAAATGCTGTATGTGTACTGTACCAATATGAACCTTGTCGGCAAAAAAAGTCGACAAAATTAAACGTGTCGGTCACACGGAACAATGACCGACTTGCGATCACTTGGCCTCGCACCACGTCCCTCCCCCGCGATGGAAGGACCATCGCCGTGGGCGTTGACCCCCCTACTGGACCCCGAGCCATGGCGGGAAGGCGTCCCGGCGGACAGACAAGCCCTGATCGACCGCGTGTTCGCGACCGCAACCCGCGGCGTCGGATCTTTCCTGGACCATTTGAAGTTTGGGCGAAGCGACGACGAGGATCGCGGGTACCCGTTCACACCGACGACGAGTTTATCCGCCAAGGCCAAGAGTGGAGGCGTGATACGCGTGTTCACGCAGCCGCCACGGCCGAGGGTGGAGGAGACGGAAGGAGACGACAATGCGTCATCGTCAACGCCATCGAGCCAGGCCAAGCCATCCAAACCAACCCGCCAACCTCCCCCGATCATTTTCGGCGTGTACAACGTTCCGACCACTGTTTTCGCGGTGGACCAGTTCGTGGGCAAGAACGAAGCACGAGCGGAGTGGGACGGGTTTTGCAGGTCTGCGGATGTCAAGGAACGGTATAATATCGCGTGCGTTGTGGTTAGGCAAGAGTTCTGGCCGCGTCTTGTGTTTAGCGGCCGGGAACAGTGGCTCATCTGTGCCGGGCGCAGATTGGAAAATGGAGGGTCGCTGTTCGTTGCGTGTTCGTTGCCGGATGATGACGTTCCGCCGTGTCCCGGGCACTTGGTGCGCTCTCACCAACTCTTCGCCGCGCACCATGTGCTTCCGAAAGCCACGGAGTGCGGGTCAAACGAACCTCCTCACACGTCCTTTTTCAGCACCGCAAAGTGGGCCCCGCCCGAGCCCAACGACGGCAAAGACGTCGACGGGAAAGAATTTACGCGCGCCGAGACGTCCGCGGCGCTGTCTCCGTGTAGCACGATGGTCTCCGTGGCGCAGATCGACTTGAACAACGGAATGCCTGGTTGGTTTTATTACTTCATCGCCAGGCAGTTCGCGCGGGTGGTGCGGAACTTGAGAAGAGCCATTATTAAGAACCAACCGGGGGACCTGCGGAGCGTTCCCGAGGAAATGAAGAAAGATAAATAGACAGCGAATGTTCGATGGAGTGTATGGTGTGTATAGGTGGTAGAGAGGTGTTAGGAGGTGTATAGAAGGTGTATTAGGAGGTGTACAGAGAGGTGCGTAGAGTAGGAGGAGGTGTACATGTAATATCGGGTTGATTAGCTACGAGTTGTTATATAGAACGAAGAAATATATCATATATCGGAGCTTTGGACTTAGTCAGTCGACTTAGTGGTACAAATGATTGGTTAAATATTATAAGTCTCGCTAGTGACTCTCGCTATGACTAATATCTACCGGGCCGGCGCGGGTTCCGGGGCGGGAGTGATGTTGTTCCCGAGCGGCACGTCCACTGGTTGCCCCCCGTCCACTTCGCCTTCGCTCAAGGTGTAGCACTGCTCGCCGTGCGAGTACGAATCGAGGCCCTCGCCCTCTTCCGCGGCGGCGGGTACTCTTAAATCACCACCGACGATTTTCTTCACGACTTGTAAGCAGGCATACGACGCAGCAGCAGTGTAAATGGCAGTGCCAACAGCAGCCACCACTTGAATCATGCTCTGCGTTGCCACTGAGGTGTCAAAGTTGAAGCCCCCGAGGGCAGGCGCTGCAACCACCCCAAGCAGACAGGTACCCACAAAACCCCCGACGCCGTGCACGCCGAACACGTCAAGGGAGTCGTCGTACCCGCACTTCTCCTTCAACACCAACGAGAAGAAGCGGCAGATGACGCCGCCTGCAATTCCCAAAAGAAGCGCGCCGAGGGGGCCGACGAAGCCGGCGCACGGCGTAACCGTGGCAAGACCGGCGATCGATCCGGTGGCGATACCCAACATGCTGGCCTTGCCTGTCTCAGCGATATCTTGTGCGCACCACGTGATCGCTGCAGTCGCGGCGGCGATTTGCGTGGCGAGGCACGCGAACGCGGCATCTGCTCCGGCGGCAAGCGCTGAGCCTCCGTTGAACCCGTACCAACCGACCCACAACATGCCGGTGCCCAGCACGGTCAGCACCAAGTTCCCAGGCACCATCCTGTTGTCCTTTCGGGGTCCCAAGACAATAGCTCCCACTAACGCTCCGATCCCGGCTGTGATGTGCACCACGATCCCTCCCGCAAAGTCCATCACACCGGCCGCCGCCATCGCTCCACCGGGGCCCCACACCATGTGGCACGCCGGGAAGTAAACCGCAAACATCCACAGCGTGCAGTACCACATCACGGCTGAGAACTTCATGCGTTCCACGAACGAGCCGACCATTAAGGCTGGGGTAATAATCGCGAAGGTCATCTGGTACAGGCTCCAAAGCGCTTCGGGGATGGTCTCCCATACCGACGCTTTGGTGATGCCCGCTAGGAACGCTTTGTCCAGGCCGCCGAGAATTCCGTTGCCGGCTTCGGAGAAACAAAGAGAGTAACCCACGGTGTACCAAAGCAAGGTCATGACACAGGTTAGGTAGAAGCACTGCATCAACACAGACAGCATGTTCTTGCGCTTCACCAGGCCCGCGTAGAACGCGGAGAGGCCGGGGATGGTCATGAACAGGACCAGGGCTGTGGGGATAGGATTTGTTTTTTGGGGATGATGAGTTTGTCAGTCTCAGTCTCACAGTCTGTCACTCATTTAGTCCCTCTGATTCGTCGAGTTATGACTCAAGGCCAACCCGAAAAAGCAGAAAACCAGATCACAGAACCGCAGCTTTTCGGTTTCCCGGGAAAATGGATGGTCGGCGGTTGGGTAGCGCCGAAAAGACGCGTCTCTCGTGTTCCGGCGTTCGGGGATAGTACACGTACCTGTGGAGATCAACACCCAGGCGGTGTCGGCTTGGTTGATCGTGGCGACCGCAGCGGCAGCCGCGGAGGCGGGGCCCGCGGGGGCGAACGCCAGGACCGCGGCGGCGAAGGCCAGCGCGGGCACCGCGAATCGCGAAGTTTGCGGGGACGCCGCGCTTTCTTTCGGCGCCGCGTGAGCCTCCAAAGATGGGGCCAGGGCATCACTTGATGTCATTTCGATGCGCTTGTCCGCAGATGATGACACCTTCAGAGACACGCCGCGCGACGCGGCCATCCCGGGCATCGACACGCTCGCGACGCGACCGCGGGAGACGACTGCCGGCCGAGCGGCGCGAGCGAATGATGTGCGCATCGCGGATTGCGATTTCGGGACGCGCACGTCCCCGACGGTTCGCGCGCCGAGCGCGAATACGGTAGCCATTGTCTTGCTGTTGAAGAAACTTAGTGAGCAGGTGCGTAACGGAACCTTCAGACGGTCGAGTTCGAGCGGCGGGCGTGTGACGCGCGCGAGTGAGTGTCCGGCGAAGGGTGAATAGCAATAACGACTTTTCGAAGACACCGCAGAAGGCACCCGTCTTTTCGAAAGCTCAAAACGACGCGAGCGAGTGCGTGATCTGGTGTTTGTCCCCCGTTTTGATAGTCTGTTGACGGTCTGTGAACTAGTTCCGCCATCCGCAGCTTTTGGCCATTTTGTCATGCGAGTTTTGGCTTTGCCAAACAACTTTTCGATGTTTGCTACTTTGTTTGTCCCAGATCGCGATGGCACCTCCCGACCCTCCGCCCGATGACCCCCTTGGGACGATCATCCTCCGCGCAAGCGGCATCGACGTGCACGTCTCTCCCTTCGGCGCGACTATCACGAAACTTTTCGTTCCAGACAAGCACGGGAACGTGGCGGACGTGGTGTTGGGGTATGATGATTTTGCAACCTACGATGACACAAAGGACCGCCCCTACTTCGGCGCGATCGTTGGCAGAGTCGCTAACCGCATCGCGGGTGCTAAGTTTTCTTTGGTTGCTGACGGCACGACGAAGCACTACGATGCATTGGTCGCGAACAACAGCCCTAACACGTTACACGGCGGAGCGAAAGGGTTCGACCGGTACTGGTGGACCGTGGCGTCGCAATCGGAAGACGGCACCTCGGTTCGATTGACTCGAATCAGCCCCGACGGCGAAGAGGGGTTCCCCGGCGCGTGCGCGGTGGACGTGGAATACCGCGTGTCTCAGGAGACATACGGTTCAGCTACCTTACACACCACTATCACGGCGACTGTGGATAAACCGTGCCCGGTGAACTTCGCGCAGCACAGCTATTTCAACCTAGCAGGACACGATGGGGGAAAATATATAAAAATAACCGCCCTGGAGCACCGTTTGCGTCTCGAGGCAGACCATTACACCCCCGTGGACGACACTTGCATCCCCACCGGCGAGTTACGACACGTGGAAGACACCCCCTTCAACTTCACGGAAATTCGAAGAATTGGCGATTCGTTACCTGATAAAAATGAAAACGACCCCGACGGCTTTGACCACAACTTTGCGCTTTCGGGTTACGATGAAAAGAAAAAAGAAATGAAAGTCTTCGCGGAGGTACATGAGCCGGACTCGGGACGAAAAATGGAAGTCTCCTGCAACCAGCCGGGGGTACAGCTGTACACGGGAAACTTTCTGAACGGCCAGGTGGGTAAGGAAGGGGTTGTTTATGAAAAACACAGTGGGCTGTGTTTGGAGACGCAACACTTTCCGAATTGCGTTAATCAGGTTGATAAATTCGTGTCGTGCGTGTTGCGACCCGGGGAGACGTACCATCACACGTTGAGACACAGGTTCTGGGCAGAGTAGATGGGTAGTATTATTTCTTTGCCCATATTTTGTATTACTATCGTACTATCTCAGACTGTTTACCTGTCACGCATTCTACCTATACAGCCTTCCACCCTAAAACAGCCAGTGCCTGAGCAGCAAAAGCAGCAACACGAACCCGATTACCGCCGCGATTGGTGTGTACTTTTGAATCAGCGCCTGCCTACTTAAATCCTTCGCCCTCGACGAATACTTCCTGGATTCGTTTCGTAGAGTTTCGCTCATCGACGAGACGTGGTCCAGCCGCTCGCCTTGGCCCAAAATGTCGTTAATATTACGCGTCATCACGTTCTGAATATCATGTAAATCCTCGTTGAGTTTCTTGAGGTTGCGCTGCGTCCTGGTGTCTTGGTACAGTTTTTTGGTTTTTTGGATGAACCCGTCGAATTTGATGAAGGCGTACGGGCGGGCCACGGTTTCGATGCTATCGGCTCCATTCTGCAACACGAATTCCTTCGCCAGGTCTTCCAAGTATTGATACGCCAGCTTCTTAGGGTACCCCCGGTCGGTTAACGTAAGGTAACAAACACCACCCTCGATCATGTAATGCAGGAAATAGGCGCCGGATTCGTAGCTCATTCGCGATGGAGGGGGGGGGCCCGTGCCGAGCTTCTTGAACAACGTCTTGGCTTGTTGCTTGTACGTCTCTAAATCTGCCTGCCGGTCGCTCTCCAGGCCCTCCGCAAGCGGCAAACCGTCCGCCACGCGCGCGAGCATCGTGAGCTTCACCATCACGGCGACCGCCCGATGCGTGCCGACGAGTGAAGATTTTGCCCGCGGCTCGACTTTCTTCAAAACTCGTGTCATATTATTTCAATTTAACCGCAACAGAGCTCCACGCGCGGGCCCGTGCCCATCATGTCCACGGGCGGGCACAACCCTTTCCTGCCCTCTGGCGACGGCGGGTTCGGCGGGAGCGGGTTCGGCGGTCTCCCGCAGACGTACGCCCCTGCGCCCAAGCCAAAGCACACGCTCGAGTCAGACGAGGAAAGTGAGGATGATAATGATGTGGCCGCGAAGCCTCTTTTGAAAGGGTCGGATGGGCAGCAAACCGCGTCTGCTTCGAACCCTTTCATAGTCGGAGGAGCCACAGGCCTGTCAAGTATAGGCTCGATGAAGCAGAGTTCGTCCACCGCGAGTTTGAACCGCGAAACACAGGCCACGGGAGGGTCATCTCATTCCTTACCCTCGACGACCAATGGAACACAAAAGAAACCAAAACAAAAAACTGGGTGGATCTTCTCGGTGGCGTACTACCAGCAGTTCTTCGACGTGGATACCGAGGATGTTTTGGTGAGAGTGAGACACGCGAGTTGCACCCCTTGGAACGACACGTTCAACGAAGAAGTAATCAACGAGAACCCTGATTTATACGGCCCATTCTGGGTGTGCGCGACGTTGGTATTTTTGATTGCGACTGGCGGTGAATTTTCTGAATTTTTAAGTTCAGACGAAAACAGCCGAGCCGAGTGGAACTTCGACGTCCACGCCATCGCTAGTAGTTCGGTGGTGATGTACGGGTACGTGTTTTTAGTGCCTGTATTAGTGTATTTAGGCTTGCGGTGCATCGTGGGTGTGCCTACTCCGCCAAGCTTGGTGCAAATCATCTGCGCATACGGCTACAGCCTGGTGAGTTTTATTCCCGCGAGTATTTTGAGTGTTTTCCCGCACGAAATCTTCACCTGGGCGTGTTTCATGTTAGCCACCGCGAGTGGGTGCCTTTTTTTGTTGCTGAATGTTGCCAGACCGTTGAGTAAAGACGC
>MDSY01026987.1_pt1 | contig 21039 bp, 19 predicted proteins | sample 811131 | NCBI WGS metagenome assembly MDSY01 (sample SAMN05326643, study PRJNA326480) | marine metagenome | isolation source: seawater | place: Atlantic Ocean: South West | collected 2010 | reverse complement strand
TCTAATATAGAAGAGAAACTAAAGCAACAAATAAATTCTACAATTAAAACTACTAAAAATCAGTCCGCTAATATAGTAGTTCAGTTAACCTGTACTAAATCTGGAAATTATTCCTACGAATTAAGCTATAATTCTAATAAAGCTGGATGGGTACCCAGCTATGAAATAAGATCTGAAGGAATTAGCAAGCCAATTGATTTAACCTACAAAGCAAAAATATTTCAAAACACCAACGAGATTTGGTCCAATGTCCAACTTTCTCTTTCAACAGGAAAATTAAACAAATCCAACAAAGCTCCATCTTTTCAAACCCAATATCTCAATACCTACAGCATCAATAATAAAAAAGATAAAATGAGCTTAAATAAACGCTATTCCGTTAGTGCAATGGATAGTGAAGATGAAATACAAGAGTCTATTTCCTCTTCTGAATTTACTAAGATTGACTACAGCAGTACTCAAATAATGTATTCCATAGCACTTCCCTATTCTATTCCCTCTCAAACTGAACCAGTTTTTATAGAAATTCAAAAAATAACCTTAGAGGCTAAATACGACTATTACTGCTACCCAAAGGTAGATAAAGATGTTTTCTTAATGTGTCACTTTGAATCTCTTGGAAATAAAAATTTACTTCCTGGAGATGGTCAAGTTTATTTTGAAGGGAAATCAGTTGGAAAAACTTATTTAGACACCTACTCAACTAAAAAAACAAACGACTTATCTTTAAGCAGAGATATTTCTATTATTTGTGAAAGAACTCTGGAGAAAAAGTTCAGTTCAGCAACAAAAGTTGGAGATAACATTAAATTTGAGAAAACCTACAAGCTTTCTTTAAAAAACAACAAAGACCAACCAGTTTCTATTGTACTTGTGGACCAAATACCAAAATCCACGAAAAAATTTATTGATATTCAACTTGTAGAAAGCTCTGAAGCAATATTTAATAAGAAAAATGGAAAATTAAAATGGAATGTACAGTTAAATCCTAATGAAGCAACCGAGAAAAAATTTAGCTTCACTGTAAAACATCCTTCTGAGAGTAAATTATCAGGATTTTAAGCCTCTTTAACTCCTATTTCTTCTTTACAAGCAGATAGTATATTTTTTGCTCCTTTTAGATCTTTAGACTCCGCATAACATCTTAGTACGGGTTCTGTTCCAGATGGTCTTATCATGAGCCATTCATCGTCGCTTAAAATGAATTTAAAACCATCTGTTTTGTCTATACTTTGAACAGTATATTTACCAAAAGACTGATACTCATCCTTATTGCATTTTTTTACAATATCATTTTTTACTTTTTCATCAATATGAAGATCGTCTCTCCAATATTTAAACTCACCAACTAAGCCATAAACTTCTTCAATAAGTTCTTCCAGAGATTTACCAGACTTGGCCATGTATTCAAACAAAACAAGCCCCATCCATATACCATCTCTTTCTGGGATGTGTCCCTTTATAGCAATTCCTCCAGATTCTTCACCACCAATTAAAACATCTTCTTCAATCATTTGCTGAGCAATATACTTAAAGCCAACTTTTACTGTGTCATGCGGTAATTCTAATATCTTTGCTAACTTAACTACTCTGGGTGTTGTTGAAGCTGCTACCACTACCTTTCCTTTTAATTTTTTAGACTTATTTAAATACAATAGCAGCAACAAAATAATATGGTGTGAATCCACAAACTCTCCTTTGGAGTTGTAAAGACCTATTCTATCAGCATCCCCATCAGTTGCAAGACCAGCAGCGATATTTCCTTTTTCCTTTATTAGATTGGAAAACTCCGTTAAGTTTTTAGCAATAGGCTCTGGTGCCTGTCCCATAAAAGAAGGATTCTCGTCACAATGTAAAAAAGTCATATTACTGAATAATCTCTTCATAACATTTTGACCAGCCCCATACATAGCATCATAGGCGAAATTCAGTCCAGATTTTTTAATAGCATCTAAATCAAAGGAAGATTCGACCCTATCTATATACATCTGCTCTAAGTCTACTATTTTAATATTTTTTTTATTTATTTGCTTATCTATATCTATTTGATTAAGATAAATTTTATCTTCTGAAGGAATCAAACTTTCTACTTCACTAATTTTCTCCGACGATAGAGGACCTCCAAAATGCCCTTTGAGTTTATAACCATTGTAATCCGGTGGATTATGACTTGCGGTAATAACAACTCCTAAAGATGCTTTTAATTCTTTAACACCCATAGAAATCATAGGCGTAGAGATAAATGTTTTTGCCATGTGTACCTTTATACCCTTAGAAACAAACACTTTAACAGCTGTTTCTACAAATAACTTTCCACCAAATCTGCAATCATGACCAATAACAATAGATGGTTTCTTAAAGTTCTTCAGTGTCCATTCAGCAGTAGCATAAGCAACTCTTGAAAGATTTTCAACAGTGAAATCTTTTGCAATTATTGCTCTCCAACCATCGGTACCGAATTTTATATCTGACATTAATATTTATTTACCACAAAAGTAAAAAAACAAATAACTTATATATTATATTTTTCGAATTCAACAATCTTTTTTTTATAAATCTGTATTACAATAATTAAAGACTTATATATTTGTTTATAAATACTATCCTATGAAGATTATTATTGCTGGTGCAGGCGACCTAGGATCACATCTTGCTAAATTATTGTCTTCAGAATCTCACGACATTTACTTACTTGACCAAAATGAAGAAAGGTTAAATACTATTTCTTCTCAAATAGATGTTTTTACTATTGCAGGCGATGCAAAGTCAGTGGAGATAATGGAACAAAAACTAATAAGTTCTTGCGATTTATTAATTGCTGTCACATCAAGTGAAGAGACCAATATGCTTATATGTATTTTAGGGAAAAAACTAGGAGCAAAACGTACTATAGCAAGAATAAACGATGTCAATATAATTAAGGAAAATAAAGAACATTTTTACAACGAACTTGGCATAGACACTCTAATATCTCCAACCTATCTTGCAACTCTTGAAATTCAAAGACTTGTTAATCAATCTGCTTTTACAGATGATATAGAATTTGACAATGGAAAGCTTACAGTTTTTGGAATATCGTTGTCTAAAAATTCTAATCTAATAAATAAAACAGTAAGAGAAAGTGCAGACTTAAATCCAAATTTAAGTTTTAAGCCATTAGCACTTCATAGAGACGACCTTACCCTTATTGTAAATGGCGAAACAGTTTTAAAAGAAAACGATATTGTATACTTTATATCCTTAAAAGAGTCCATTCCTAATATTATTAAGCTTTGTGGAAAGAACAATTTTAAAATTAAGAATGTAATGATTATAGGTGGAAGTAGAATCGGTATGAATACCGCAGAACTTTTAGAAAATGATTTTAGAGTAATTCTTGTTGAAAAAGACAAAGCCACTTGTGAACATATGGCCAATATTCTTAAAGAAACATTGATTATCAATATTGATGGACACGATGTTAAAATGTTAGAAGAAGAAGGTTTAACAGAAATTGATGCGCTAATTTCAGTAACTGCAGATTCAGAAATGAATATAATGACTTCATTAGTTGGTAAAAGTCATGGAATTAAAAAGACAATTGCTAGAATTGAAAACTTTGACTACATCAATCTATCTCAGTCTATTGGAATAGATACCCTTATAAATAAAAAAATTATAGCAGCAGATAACATATTTAAATTCGTAAGAAAAGGAAATGTCTCTCTGGTGGCCAATCTTCATGGAACCGATGCTGAAATTATTGAATTTGTAGTAAAAGACGGATCGAAAATCACCAAAAGTCCTATTAACAAATTGAATTTCCCAAATTCTTCAAAAATAGCTGGTGTTATTAGAAATGGAAATCCAATTATAACATTTGGAGATTTTCATTTGAAAGAAAACGACAAAACCATAGTATTTTCATTAACAGAATCCATAAAAGAAATTGAGAAATTCTTCCAATAAAATCGCAGGATTATTCAATAAATCTGTAATAGTTTATGTTATAGGTACTTTAACCCTGCTCAATGGTTTTCTAATGCTAAGCTGCATTCCGTTTTCATTAGTTTATGACTACAAACAAGAGCTACACTGGGATTTTTTAATATGTGGAGCAATTACTATTTTTTCTGGTTTTCTTATGAGGTTAGTCACTAAAGACCATAAAAATTCTGAAATTAAAAAGCGAGACGGATACTTAATAGTAGTTGGTGGCTGGCTATTTATGACTCTTTTTGGTTGTCTTCCTTATTTAATTTCAGGGAGTATTCCAGATTTAACCAATGCTTTTTTTGAAACAATGTCTGGTTTCACCACCACTGGTTCCACTATACTAAACGACATTGAATCGCTTCCAAAAAGTATTCTTTTTTGGAGAAGCATGACACAGTGGATTGGTGGAATGGGTATTATTGTTTTAACCATTGCTATTTTACCACTTTTAGGCATTGGAGGAATGGAATTATTTATAGCCGAATCTCCTGGCCCAACTAAAGATAAAATCCATCCTAGGATTAAAGAAACTGCCAAAAGACTTTGGATAATTTATTTTGGATTAACCTTTTTAGAAACTATTATTTTAATGGTCGTTGGATTAGATTTTTTTGATGCAGTAAACCATTCATTAACAACCACTTCTACAGGTGGTTTTTCTACCAAACAAGCTTCTATCGCAGCTTTTCAAAATCCATGGTTAGAAGCAGTTATTGTAGTATTTATGTTTTTGGCAGGAACCAACTTTACATTAATCTATTTTGGTTTAAAAATGAAATTTAATAAAATACTTAAAAATGACGAATTCAAATGGTATATAACTTCCATTTGTCTAGTTGTAATTACTCTTTCCATATACCATTCTTTTTCCAGTGGAATTAGCTTGTTTAAATCCTTTAGAGAGATATGTTTTCAAGTAGTTTCCATAATTACTACCACTGGTTATTCGACTGCTGATTATACTGCATGGGGTTCTTTCATGTCGTTTATTTTCTTTTTGTTTCTTTTCTCAGGAGCTTCTGCAGGAAGTACAAGTGGAGGAATAAAAATTGTAAGAATTATATTACTAATCAAAAATGGATTACTTGAATTTAAAAGAAGATTACACCCAAAAGCTGTAATTCCAGTAATACTAAATGGCTCCTCAATATCTAACCAAGTAACTTACAATCTACTCGCATTTATCTTTTTATATCTCTTTATTTTTGCAATGGGTTCTATTTTTCTTGCTGCCTTAGGAATAGATATTATAACCTCAATCAGTGCAGTTGCATCTGCTGTTGGAAACGTTGGTCCAGGCATTGGTAAAGTTGGTCCATCCTATTCATTTAATGAAATACCCAATATTGGCAAATGGATTCTATCTTTGTTAATGCTAATGGGTAGATTGGAATTATTCACAGTTTGTCTGATATTTACACCTTATTTTTGGAAAAGAATTTAAATGGAATTAAAATTAAAATACGATACCCCCATAGAATGGGCACAACAAGCAGTAACAGATATTGACTCTTTCTTGCAAGACCACGCAGATGCAGAAAGAAAAGTAGCAAATATGTGTTTATCTCTTATAGCAAAATATCCAAATAGAAATGAAATAATTGATGAGTTAATTCAAATATCAGTTGAAGAATTATTACACTTCAAACAGGTTTATCATCTTATAAGATATAGAGGGAATGAACTAAATGGGGTTTTTCAGAAAGATCCATATATGAAAGAAATTATGCCAATTATTCGTTCCGGATCCGATGAACTTTTTATGGATAGGCTTATAATTGCTTCTGTAGCTGAGTTAAGAGGTTCTGAAAGATTCAAGCTTATTGGTGAAGTAATAGACGATCCTAAAATTGCAAAGTTTTATACCAATCTACATATTCAAGAGCTACTACATATAGATTCTTTTATTAAAATGGCTAAATATTATTTTGACCACGACTTAGTAGACCAGCGAACAGAAGAAATTCTTACCAAAGAAGCAGATGTTTCCAAAAATCTTCCGTGGCGATCAGCAATTCACTAAGTAGATTTGATTTTTTGTAGTTTTTAATTAAATTCATAGTAATGGATATTTCATTTGCCAATATTAGTAAACTCAATAATCTAAAACCGAAAAAAGGAAGGCTTTTATTGGCTGAACCCTTTATGGACGACGACCACTTTTCTAGATCTGTAATTTATATCTGTGAACACGATAAAACAGGTTCCTATGGTTTTGTATTAAACAACAAACTAAATATTAAATTAGACGAAATAATTCCCGACATAGAGATTCCTAACATCAATGTCTATTACGGAGGACCCGTTCATTCAAGCAATTTATTTTTCTTACACCAATTGGGAGATATTATTGAAAGTTCTGTTAAAATCTGTGACAATATTTGGACATCAGGAGATTTTAATCAGATTATAGAGTTTATGAATATGGGTATTTTAGACATTAATAAAGTTAAATTCTTTCTTGGCTATGCAGGCTGGACCAATAATCAACTAGCAACAGAATTTGATTCTAACTCATGGATTGCGGTAAACTCAATAAAGGAGAACATCTTTTCTAAAAATAAAAATCTTTGGAAAGAAGTATTATTAAATAGAGGAGGTAAATTAAAAGCTATCGCGAATTTCCCTGTTAATCCTACTGACAATTAGCTAAATTCTTATTCAACTTTTCTATTATTTTTTTAGAAATAAAATTGTAGAATCTTTTTTTCTTGTAGCCTCCTACCCATCTTATACCACTAATAACGTTGGTTAAGAATATTTCTCTTGACTTTTCTAAATCCTCTTTATAAATATTAGATTCTAATACATTAATCCCTAAATCTCTTGCAGCTCTAATGACTTCTAATCTCATTACCCCTTCAATACAACCACTATTTAATGGTGGAGTTAACAAAACATCTTCTTTAAAAAAAAATATATTTGAATTAGAAGATTCAATAATCTCACTTTTTTCATTAACTATAAATAAATCGTCTAAGTTGTTTTCTGATGCAGTAACCGCAGCTAGTACATAAAGTAGTGAATTAGATGTTTTAAAAAAAGAAAGTTGGTTAACAGTCTTCTGATATTCGTTGTAGATATCTACTAAAAATCCTTTTTTGTTTAGGACATACTTGTTTTGTTCTAAATCCATAGCTTCTATAACAAAACTCATTTGATTGGTTTCAGGCTTATAAGTTCCCAATCCTGCTCTAAAAATATACACCTTTACTTTTCCTCCATACTTTATATTTTTATAAAGCAAAAGCTCGTTAATATATCTCTCTAAAGAGTTTTGATTGAAGGAATAATTTTGTTTTATTTTTAAAACCTCGAGACCACTAGATATTCTATTGAAGTGAGCATCTAAACAAATACTCATTCCGTTAAATACTTTTATAGTTTCAAATAGTCCATCGCCAAAGTTAAAACCTCTTTTAAGCTGATTAAAACCTATTGTATCCCCATCTATTATTTGTCCGTTAAAATTAATTGGGTTAAGCATCTTTTCTAAAAGTTTTGAAAATAATAAATTATCTTTTGAAAGAAAAGCATTAGGTTGTTGTAATCGTAAGCATTAATGAAAAAAATTCCAAAAACTGAACCACTAATATGTGCATCATGCGCAATATTTGAATACTGTTTTTTACTTAAATAATGTTCAGCCAATAAATATAAAATTCCAAATATAAATCCTGGAAGAAATAAGCCCGGAATTAACAATAAACCAAGCTCTCTAAGAGGGTAAATAACAATATAGGCAAATACTACTGCTGAAACAGCTCCTGACGCACCTAAACTACTGTAATTAGGATTGTTTTTATGCTTGAATATTGAGGGGAGAGTTGCAAAAATAATTCCAAGTAGATAGAAAGAGATGTAGCAAATCCAACCAATTTCAGAGGAGTTTAAGAAGTAAGATTCTAAAGATGGTCCAAAAATATAAAGCACATACATATTGAAAAATAAATGTAAAAAATCTGCATGAATAAATCCATGGGTTAATAAAATCCACCACTTTTTATTATTAGAGAACTGATAAGGAGAGAACAATAAATCATTTTTTAAAGAATCGTTATTAAACGAGACAAATGAAACTAGACAAGTAATAATGATGATAATTGTTGTATAACTAAATAACATAAAATTCTAAACTTTAGTTGCTCTAAGCATTTCTCTTTTTCCAGGTGGACCTTCTAACCTCTCAACAGAATATCCAACCTTTTCTAGATCTCTTCTAACCTGACCCTTGGCACAATAAGTTACCAAAACTCCATTGGTTGAAGTTAAATCAAATAATTTACTAAAAACATCTACTTTCCAAAGTTCTGGTTGTTTCCTGGGCGCAAATGCATCAAAGTATATAATATCGTAAAGTTTATTGGCATTAAAATCATGGAGTCCCATTTTGAATTTTTCAAGACTAAATTGTTCGTTAATAGCGATAGATTCTTCCCATGAAGATTGGTGAATAGATTTAAAAACATCTAACTGGTTGGAGTTAAGATTGAAATCTAAATTGCTAATTAATTCCATTTCTAATGGGTATGGTTCTAAAGCGGTATAATTTAAAGGGATATTTACTTTTAAGTTTTCTATAAATGTTAAAATACAATTGAGGCCAGTCCCAAACCCAATTTCTAAAATATTTATGTATTTAGCATATTTAAATGAATCAACAAAATTAAGAAATCCCATTCTGATAAAAACATGTACAGACTCTTGTAAAGCACCATGAATAGAATGGTAGTGTTCGTCTAACGTTTGGTCGTAAAGAGTAGAAGAGCCATCTGATGTTGTCTTAAAATGTAGATTATCCAATTACTTTATTTTTATTTGATATTTAAATCCATCGTACGCAGCAACTGTATTTTTAAATATACTAGAAGCCTCTTGAGTAAATTTCTCAACATCTTTATACCTAGCAGAGAAATGACCTAAGATTAACATCTTTGCATTGGCGTTTAAAGCAATTTTAGCAGCTTGAATAGCTGTTGAATGTTTGGTTTTTGTTGCTTTGCTCTTTAAATCTTCTAAAAATGTAGACTCATGATAAATAACATCAACGTCTTTAACAAATGGAATTATTTTTTCATCGTATTTGGTGTCTGCACAATAAGCATATGACCTAGATTTATTCCCTAATACAGTAACATCTTCATATTGAATAGATTTACCATTTACGATACAATTTTCTCTGTTTTTTAATTTTTTAATATCTCCTATTCCTAAATCTAAATCTTTTATTTTTTCTTTAATTATGTTTCTTGGAGATAATTTTTCTTTAAATAAAAACCCACAGCATGGGATAGAATGATTCACTGGAAAAGAATAAATTTCTAATATGTTGTCTTCAAATAGTATAGTAGGTTTCTTAAAATCGAGAGCTTTGAAATTTAAATCAAAATTGTAAATTTTTCCTGAAATTTCATTGTGAGCATTAATTAAAATCATCAAATTTTTGGGAGCGTAAATGTTAATAGGGCTTGTTCTGCCAAGAAGACTTAAAGTAGATAAATAACCAAATAACCCTAAAAAATGATCTCCATGTAGGTGACTTATGAATATATGCTCAATCTTAGAAAATTTACATTTATATTTTCTTAATTGAATTTGTGAACCCTCACCACAGTCAATAAGAAAGTGTCGATCTTGAACATTTAAGTACTGTGAAGTAGGATTTTTGTCTAAGGTTGGAATAGCACCTCCACAACCAAGAATAGTTAGTTCAAACTTCATGGAATAAAGTTAGAAAATTCTAATGGTGAACTATTAATCTTTTAGTAGATCTTGCTAAACCGTTACTAATAGAATATAAATAAACTCCGTTAGGGTAAATGGATGTATTTATAGAAATATTATTCATTCCAACATTTGAAATAAAATAGTCTTGTACTATTACTTCTCCAATTAAATTGGTTATTTCAAAAGTAATATTCTCAGAATTTAAAGATTTAAAACCAATATTAGTAGAATTATTTGAAGGGTTTGGCACAGGATTTTCAAGAGTTAAATTAGAAAAACCAGCACCCAATGAATTATTCGAAGTAGGACCTATATTAATAAAATAACCATTAAAACTATATGGAACAGGAAACGGAGTAAGAAAAATCTCAGTCCAAACTGTTGCATCTAAAGATATCTGATAAGAACCATTGGTAGTTGGAGTTCCACTAATACTAGCACATCCTACAGAATCAAAATTCCATGTGCAAGAAGGTATATCACATTGGTAAGAAAGACCAGGGGGTAAATTAGTTACTGAAGAAAGAATAATAGAGTCAATAAGCTGCCCAGCATAAACAGAATCTATATTTCCAGCGTCTCTAGGAACCTTAAAATAAACAACTTCATCATAAAAAACACCTATATCTCCATTAGAAAAATTTGTTTGAGGTGTTGGCCAAACTCCAAAAGTAGAATCAGCGTAAATAGGATCGGGAACACACTGTGAATAACTAAATGAGAAAGAAAATAGACAAAAAGTAATAAATATTAAATTTTTCATGGGATGTTTTTAAGAGCAGTTTCTTCATTATTTGAAATATTAAAAACCGTATCAAGTTGAGAAATAGAAATAATTTTCTCAACCATTGGATTAAGCCCAAAAATATTTAGAGAACCTTCTTTTTCTTTGACTATTCTGTTACCAACTAGCAAAGCACTTAAGCCACTAGAATCGCAATATTTAACTAACGATAAATCTATTAGAAAATTTTTACAACCATTATTACTACTATGAAGAAATAAAGTCTTGAACTCAGATGCTATAAGGGAATCTAATTTTTCAGAAACACATCTTATAACAGTTAAATTATTTTTTTCTTCTATTTTAAAGTTCAATTTTCAAGTCTTTTTACAAAAATAACATAATTCTTCAACTTTAGCTACGATTTATTGAACCTGCTAAAAGATATATAATAGCCATTCTTATAGCAACACCATTTTCTACCTGATTTAATATTATTGAGTTATCAGAGTCTGCGATTTCAGATGTTATTTCAACTCCCCTATTAATTGGACCAGGATGAAGAATGGTTATCGGCTTTTCAATATTTTTTAATATTTCTTTATTGACTTGAAATTGCTGAGCATATTCTCTAATTGATGGAAAATATTGTATATTTTGTCTTTCAAGTTGGATTCTTAATACGTTGGCAACATCACACCACTTTAAAGCTTTTTTCAAATCATGAGACACTTCAACACCTAAATCCTTTATGTATTTGGGAATCAAAGTTGTTGGACCACAAACCATTACTTTAGCTCCAAGCTTTTGCAATGCAAATATATTGGATAAGGCAACTCTGGAATGTTTTATATCCCCAATTAAAACTACTTTCTTTTCCTCTAAAACACCAAGCTTTTCTTTAATAGAATAACAATCCAGTAAAGCTTGTGTTGGATGTTCATGGGTGCCATCTCCTGCATTAATAATTACAGTATTTGTTTTTTCTGCTAAAAACTTTGCAGCACCAGAGTGAGGATGTCTCATTACCAAAATATCAACTTTCATTGATAATATGTTATTGGCAGTATCTACCAATGTTTCCCCTTTTTTCAAACTGGAATTACCAGCAGTGAAATTTACAATATCAGCGGAAAGTCTTTTCTCAGCAAGTTCAAATGACAGTTTGGTTCTTGTACTATTTTCAAAAAACAAATTAGCAATCGTAATATCTCTTAAAGTTGGCACCTTCTTAATTGGTCTATTTATTACTTCTTTAAAACTATCGGCAGTTTTAAATATTAGATCAATGTCAAGCTTAGTTAAGTCTTTAATTCCAAGCAAATGTGATGTACTTAATTCTTTCATATTTAAATTGGTGAATACAATAGTATTTGGTCTTTACCATGTTCTTCTTCCCAAAGGACAGTTACTTTTTCTTCTTTAATTGTATCAATGGATTTCCCTATATAATCTGCTCTAATTGGGAGATTCTGAACAAATCTTCTTTCGATTAAAGTTAAAAACTCTACGGATAGAGGTCTTCCAAAAGTCATAACAGCATCCAAGGCAGATCTTACAGTTCTCCCAGTAAAAAAAACGTCATCAATTAATATTACTCTTTTATTTTCTATAGAAAAATCAATATTTGTAACACTAGGAATCAATGGTTTTTCTTTTCTACCAAAATCATCCCTAAAAAAAGTTATATCTAAAGAGCCTATTAAAACTTTTTTATTAAAAGAATTCTCTAAACAATTTTTTAATCTATTACACAAAAAAATACCATTTGGTTGTAAACCAATTAAAACAGATTCAGAAAAATCGTGGTGGTTCTCAATAAGTTGAGAACAAAGCCTGTTGATGGTTAGAGATACTTGCAGGCTATTTAGAATCTCAGTGGATTTCATTAAAAGTTAAAGATATAATCTATTTAGTAATAAATTCACATTGAATCCAAAAATCTTTGTAATTTATCAGGTATTGCGTTTATTGCAAGTACAAATCTATTACCAATTAACCATATTCTAAATAATTATAAAATGGAAAAATACATACTTTCTATTGATGCAGGTACAAGTAGTTCAAGAGCTATAATAGTTGATAAAAAGGGAAATATTAAAGGCATTTCTCAGTTTGAATTCCCACAAATATTTCCAAAAGAAGGTTGGGTGGAACACAATCCTAATGAAATTTGGGAAACACAACTAAAAGCAATTAAAGAAGTTTTAAAAAAGACTAAAATAAGTCCCGAAATGATACATTCTTTAGGAATCGCTAACCAAAGAGAAACAACAGTAATTTGGAATAAACAAACTGGTGAACCTGTATACAATGCAATTGTTTGGCAAGACAGAAGAACTGCGGATATTTGTGACGATTTAAAAAAACAAAATCTTGAAACACTTTTTCAAAATAAAACTGGTCTTTTGTTAGACCCCTATTTTTCAGGAACTAAAATTAAATGGATATTTGACAACGATCCATCTTTACTCGAACTTGCTGAAAATAAACAACTTGCGTTCGGAACCATTGATTCTTGGTTGATATGGAAATTAACCAGTGGCAAAGAGCACGTTACTGATGTTACCAATGCTAGTAGAACACTTATTTTTAATATTAAAGAATTAAAATGGGATCAAGAGTTAATTGATTTATTTGGAATACCAAACAATATTTTACCAAAAGTTGTTTCATGCTCTGAATATATTGGTAAAATCGCAAAAGATATTCTGGGATTTGAAATACCAATAACTGGAATAGCTGGAGACCAACAAGCTTCTTTATTTGGACAAATGTGCTTAGAAGAAGGAGATATTAAAAACACCTATGGAACTGGATGTTTTTGTATGATGAATACTGGTGAGAAAATTGTAAAATCAAAAAACAAATTACTCTCTACCATTGCTTACCAATTAGATAATAAAACCTATTATGCGATTGAAGGAAGTATTTTTACTGGTGGATCGCTAATACAATGGATGAGAGATCAACTTAGTATAATTTCCAATTCTTCTGAAATTGAATCTTTAGCTTCTTCGGTAAAAGACAACGGAGGAGTCACTTTTATTCCTGCACTAACGGGACTTGGAGCTCCCTACTGGAATCCGAAAGCTACTGGTTCTATAATGGGTATAACAATAGGCACTAAAAAAGGGCATATTGCTCGCGCAGCTTTAGAAGCTATTGCAATAAGAACCTATGAAATTATTTTAAATATGCAAAAGGATGCAAATACAAAGTTCACAAATCTTAAAGTAGATGGAGGAGCAAGCAACAATAATTTATTAATGCAAATACAATCCAATCTAATTGAAGCAAAAGTAATTAGGCCTGTAATTACTGAAACTACAGCTATTGGTGCAGCATTTTTGGCAGGTCTGGGTTCTGGATATTGGGAATCTGTTGAAGATTTAAAAAATATATGGAAACACGATAAAGAATTTTCACCAGACAGTTCTGATAAGAAAAACATCTTGTCTAAATGGAATGAAAGAATAAATATTTTATATTAATTTTAAATAAAAATGGAAATTCACCCATATATATCAGAACTTGTTGGTACAGCAATACTATTACTTCTTGGAAATGGTGTAGTTGCCAATGTTAGTCTAAATAAGACTTACGGAAGTGGTCAAACTAAATTATTATTAATTGCCTTTGCTTGGGGGTTGGCTGTTTTTGTTGCTGCCTACATTACTTCAAAATCTAGTGGTGCTCATTTAAATCCAGCAGTTACTGTAGGATTGGCATTCGCAGGGAAATTTTCATGGATTTTTGTGCCAGGATATATTTTGAGTCAAGTTGTAGGGGCTATGATTGGCAGTTGGTTATGTTATTTAATTTATATTGACCATTACAGAATTACAGAGAATGAAAACACAATTCGAGGAACATTCTGTACCGAGCCAGCAATCAGAAATTTTAAAAACAATTTTTTTTCAGAAGTTTTAGGAACATTTATATTGGTATTTGGTATTTTGTTTATAGCCAATCCCAATATAGATTTAAATAATTCTCCAATTGATAACTTTGGAATAGGATCACTTGAAGCTCTTCCAGTTGGACTTTTGGTAATTGTTATAGGTATGACATTAGGTGGAACTACGGGATACGCTATAAATCCAGCCAGAGATTTTGGACCTCGCATGGTATATTCTTTATTGCCAAGAAAAAATAAAAAACCAGACTGGAAATACAGTTGGATACCTGTAATTGCCCCGTTTACAGGAGGTGCTTTAGCAGGACTGATTTATCTATTAATTTCCTAATCTAATTTTAAAAAATCTATTGTCTTTAGACATAATTCTTTCAAAGATTCAGGAAGTTTTATTTGATTCCATGGATGTTTGGAACCAAAAGTATGATTGGTTCTAATTCCAAGGACACTTGAGTTAGCCGCCCATTTAGCCATGTCTAAAGCATAATGATTTGGGACAACTTGGTCTAATGTGCCATAACAAGCGAGGAATTTACCTGAAAAGTTTAATAAAGCAGTTTTAATAGTAAGCTTTGATTCATTCTCTATAAAATCGTTGTAAAATTTAATAGAAATGGGCATTTCTTGGTTGGTTCTTGAATTAGAAATATACCTTATTCCATTATCTTTCCATTGCTTTAATTCGTTTGCTTTAGGAAACCTTTCTTTGAAATCGGATACTCCAGCCCAAGTGACTAATTTATTAATTAGAGGATTATTAACAGTAGATAGACATGCTATTCCTGCGCCACGACTATGTCCAATAATATATATATTTTCGAATTTGCTATTGTATTTGTTGAAAATAATATAATCAATTATCCTCTGTATATCGTTCAACTCTTTAGAGTAACTATTTAAACTAAACGATTGTAAATCAGGAAAATCAAAAGGGTTATCTAAAGTCCCTCCATTATGAGAAAAATTAAACTTTAAAAACTTAAAACCATTTTCAACAAATAAATTGGCCACCAAATTCCAACATCCCCAGTCTTTAAAACCTTTAAATCCATGACAGAATAATACAAAATTCTTAGAATCTTCTCTGTAGGTAAGATCACCAATTATTGGTAGATCGTTTTCTTTGTTACTGTTTATTATAAAAGTGTCTTTTAAAAACAATTTTATTCTTAAGAGATAGTAATAGTATTGATCTTGTCCCCCTCACCGATTAAATCAATAATGTCCAAACCTTCAACTACTTTCCCAAAACAGGTATGGTTTTTATCTAGATGAGCTGTATTATTTCTACTGTGGCAGATGAAAAATTGAGAACCTCCAGTATTTCTTCCAGCATGAGCCATAGACAATACTCCCTTGTCATGGAATTGATTTCCACCATCTAATTCACAATCTATGCTATAACCCGGACCACCAACACCGGTTCCTTCAGGACATCCGCCTTGAATAACAAAATCTGGAATAACTCTATGGAAAGTAATTCCATTGTAAAATCCTTTTTCAATTAAATCTATAAAATTCTTTACTGTTTTTGGAGCATCTTTTTCATAAAACTCAACAGTCATTTTACCTTTTTCTGTATCAATAATTGCTTTTTTCATAATTTATTTATCTAGTTAACTTTTTATATTTTATTCGTGTAGGCACTATATCATTGCCCAATCTTTTCTTTCTATTTTCTTCGTATTCTGAATACCCTCCTTCAAAGTAATATATACTTGAATCTCCTTCAAAAGCTAGGATATGCGTACAAATCCTGTCTAAAAACCATCTATCGTGAGAAATAACTACTGCACAACCTGCAAAACTTTCAATACCTTCCTCTAAAGCTCTTAAGGTATTCACATCAATATCATTGGTAGGTTCATCTAATAAAAGTACGTTAGCTTCTGTTTTTAAAGTCATAGCAAGATGTAATCTATTTCTTTCACCGCCAGAAAGAACACCTACTTTTTTCTGTTGGTCAGATCCTGAAAAATTAAACTTAGAAACATAGGCTCTTGAATTTATAGTTTGTCCACCTATTTCTAGGTTGTCATTCCCATCACTAATCACATCGTAAACAGATTTATTTTCATCAATTGTTTTATGTCTTTGATCAACATACCCAATTTTAACGGTTTCTCCAACTTTAAACTCTCCAGAATCCGAATTCTCTTCGTTCATAATCATCTTAAAGAGTGTTGTTTTACCAGCACCATTAGGGCCTATAATTCCAACAATTCCAGCAGGAGGCAGTTTAAAATTAAGATTTTCGTACAATAATTTATTGTCGTATCCTTTTGAAACATTGATAGCTTCGATAACTTCCTTACCCAATCTTGGTCCGTTAGGTATAGGGATTTCTATATTTACCTCTTTTTCCTTGATTGATTGACTTAATAAATTCTCATAATTATTAAGTCTTGCTTTTCCTTTAGATTGTCTTCCTTTTTGACCTTGTCTCACCCATTGTAATTCTCTTTCTAATGCTTTTTTTCTTTTACTTTCTGTTTTTTCTTCTTGAGCTAGTCTTTTAGATTTCTGTTCCAACCAAGAACTGTAATTTCCTTTAAATGGGATACCCTCTCCTCTGTCCAATTCTAAAATCCAACCTGCTACATTGTCTAAGAAATATCTGTCGTGAGTTACAGCAATAACAGTTCCTTTGTAAGACTGAAGATGTAATTCTAACCAATGAACAGACTCGGCATCCAAATGATTCGTTGGCTCATCTAAAAGAAGAATATCTGGTTGCTGAAGTAATAGCCTACATAATGCAACTCTTCTTCTTTCTCCACCAGAAAGATTTTTGATAGAAGTTGATCCTTCAGGTGTTCTTAAAGCATCCATTGCAAGCTCTAGCTTTGAATCTAGATCCCATGCATCTAATTGGTCAATTTGCTCCTGAACTTTTCCCTGTAGTTTGATTAATGCATTCATTTTATCAGAGTCGTTCATAATTTCCTCCTCCATGAATTGGTTATTTATATCGTCGTATTGCTTTAATAAATCTACAGTATCTTGTGCACCCTGTTGGACAATTTCTTTAACTGTCATATTTTCGTCTAAATCTGGTTCTTGTGCTAAATAACCAACAGTATATCCTTCTAAAAAAACAACATCTCCTTGGAAGTTCTTATCTAGTCCAGCAATAATCTTCATTACAGTAGACTTACCAGATCCATTTAGTCCTAAAATTCCAATTTTTGCACCATAGAAAAATGACAAATGGATATTCTTTAAAATTTGCTTTCCTTCTGGTGTTTGCTTCCCAACACCAACCATAGAAAAAATTATCTTTTTATCGTCTGACATATTTTTTAATTTGTTTAATTATTTGCAGATTTCAATATATAAATCATTGAACTGTTTACCAACTTCTTCATTTGAATAATTCTTTAATGCGTGAGATCTTATAATAGAAGAATCAAAGAAATTAGGATTCTCAATCATGAAATTCATTTCTTCCAATAGTTGATCCGTATTTCCAGAGTCAACTAATTTACCTAAATCATTGTTAAATAGCTCAGGAATACCACCAACTTTTGTAGCGATAAATGGAGTTCCACAAGAGATGGATTCTATTAAGACAAGAGGAAGATTCTCAATATTGCTAAATAACACAAAAACATCTGCATTTTGCATCTCTTTAGCAACATGATCATGAGTTTTTTCAGATTCAACTTCTACAGTATTATTAATATTTAATTTTCTTATTTTTTCAGATATCCAATCTGTAGAGCCATCTCCGATAATTTTAAGTTTAATATTTTTATGCGTTATTTTTTCAAAAGCATCTATAATACCAGAAACATTTTTTATTGAATCTTCCAGAGTTGAAATATGTAAAAAAGTGAAGTTATTCTTATGAGCTTTTAGTTCTCTAACATTAAATTTATTGGTATCTACAACATTTGGAATAATTTGATATTTTGCTTTGTAATTGGCATTTGTCATACAATTTCTTAATTGTTGAGAAACTGGAGCAATAGCAGATGAAAACCTAAAACCAAATTGGATTAGTTTCATTTCTAAAAAAGTTAAATTATACTTTTTTAAGTCCTGAAAACCATGCCAATTTTCAGAAACAACATAAGGGATTTTGTATCTCCATTTTAAATAAAGTGCCTGCCAAATCCCTGGATGCATTATGTTCATATGAACAATATCAAATTTTAATTTGTTTTTCTTTTTCAGGAAGTGAAATCCTTTAAGAAAAGCAATGAAATAATTTAGATACTTAAAAAAACCTCTTTTAAAATAAACAATAGTCGTAGTTAATTCATGGTCCTGGAAGGAATTAATTTCATAATTCTTAACATTATCATCTGCAACAATATAAAGCACATTAATAGAATTGTATTTAGAAGATGCCATAGCATGATACTTTACAAAATTTCCCAAAGTTGAATGAACTCTACTTGGATACCAGGAAGAAAGAAACAATACATTTTTCATTATTAAAATAATTTTCAGGAGGATAAATTGGCAATTCTTTCTTCTAAAATTTTAATTTGTTTTTCAGCATCATTTTTTTTCTTGATTTCTAAATCAACTACATCCTTTGGAGCATTTTCAGAAAATCTAGTATTGTTAAGTTTTTTCATAACACTTTCAAGAAAACCTTTCTTATTTTGTATTTCAATTCCAATTTTAGCAATTTCTGTTTTGATATCAATTGAATCAGTAAAAGGAACAAAAAACTCATTGTTATTGACTACAAACGAATAAGCAGCTGAAATTGATTTATCTGTAAAAACTAAACTTGATAAACTACATAATTTAATAATTAAAGAGTCAAATATATTGGACCAATTTGTATTGACTTTTATATTTAGTTCTAAAAGTACCTTATTAGAAATATTTTTTTCTTTTCTTAAATTTCTTATCCCAATTACAATTGCTTGAAAGTTTTGAAATTCTTCTAATATTGAGGAATCTTTGTGATTATCTTCAGGCCATTTAGCGTTGACAATATAGGTTTTGTTTCTAGGTTTTAATTGTTGCCAAATTTCTTCCGCAATGAATGGAGTAAATGGATGTACTATTTTAAGAAGTTTTTCCAAAACTAAAACTACTGAGTCGTAGGTCTTTCTATCAATTGGTTGCTGGTAAGCAGGTTTAATCATCTCAAGAAACCAAGAACAATAATCGTCCCAAATAGATTTATAGGTCAACATTAGAGCTTCTGAAATTCTAAATTTATCATAAGAAACATTAATATTCTCTATGTTTTGAGATACTTTAGATTCAATCCAATTTAAAGCAATTAAAGAGGACTCCTCTTGTTCTATTTCATCGTTAACAGACCAAGATTGAATTAATCTAAAAGAATTCCATAGTTTGTTGGTGAAGTTTCTTCCTTGCTCACAAAGATTTCTATCAAATAATAAATCATTTCCAGCAGGAGAAGAAAGAAGCATACCTACCCTAACTCCATCTGCTCCGTATTTTTTAATTAATTCTAATGGATCAGGACTATTCCCTAAAGATTTTGACATCTTTCTACCTAACTGATCTCTTACGATACCCGTAAAATATACATTTTTAAAAGGCGGTTTATCCACATATTCGTAACCAGATATAATCATTCTTGCAACCCAAAAAAACATTATTTCTGGGGCCGTAACTAAATCGTTTGTAGGGTAATAGTAATCTAATTCTTTTTTATCTTTAGAAAAGCCATCAAATACAGCAATAGGCCAAATCCAGGAAGAAAACCATGTATCCATTACATCTTCGTCCTGAACTAAGTCTTCTAAATTGTATTTTTTATCTGATTCACTATTAAGCTTCTCTAAAGCTTCTTCTTTATTTGGAGCAACAATAAAATCTTCCTTGCCTTCACCATAGAAAAATGCCGGTATTTGATGTCCCCACCACAACTGTCGAGAAATACACCAATCTCTAATATTTTCTACCCAATGACGGTAGGTGTTTTTAAACTTTGAAGGGTGGAACTGAACTGTATCGTTCATAACATTTTCTAGTGCAGGAATACTTAATTTTTTCATAGAACAAAACCACTGAAGAGATAATCTTGGTTCAATGATAGCATCCGTTCTCTCGGAAAAACCTATTTTATTTATGTGGTCTTCTATTCTAATTAAGTAACCAGAACTGTCTAGTTCGTCGGCTATAGACTTTCTTACATCAAACCTGTCTTGACCTACAAATAATTTTGCATTTTTATTTAAACTTCCAGAAGAATCTAAAATATTTATTACTTCCAATTGATGTTTCTTACCTAACTCGTAATCATTTGGATCATGAGCTGGAGTTATCTTAAGACAACCAGTACCAAATTCCATATCTACATAATTATCAAAAATAATTGGAATACTTCTATTTATTAGAGGAACAATTGCTCGTTTACCCTTAAGGGAGATATATCTTTTATCTTCTGGATTAATGCAAATTGCAGTATCTCCAAGAATAGTTTCAGGCCTTGTAGTAGCAATATTTACCCATTCATCGTCGGAGCCTTCAATTTTATATCTTAAATAGTAAAGCTTTGAATTTACTTCCTTGTAAAAAACTTCTTCATCACTTAAAGCAGTTTTCGCTTGAGGATCCCAGTTAATCATTCTTTCTCCCCTATATATTAAACCCTTTTGATGAAGATCACAAAAAACATTTATTACACTTTTATAGTAATTATCATTCATTGTGAAATTGGTTCGATTCCAATCACACGAAGCACCAAGTTTTT
>MDSY01044429.1_pt1 | contig 21047 bp, 20 predicted proteins | sample 811131 | NCBI WGS metagenome assembly MDSY01 (sample SAMN05326643, study PRJNA326480) | marine metagenome | isolation source: seawater | place: Atlantic Ocean: South West | collected 2010 | reverse complement strand
CTGCTGCTGCTGGAGCTGCCATACCTGCTGCTGCTGGAGCTGCCATACCTTCTGCTGCTGGAGCTGCCATACCTGCTGCCATACCTGCTGCCGTTGGAGCTGCTGGATCCGCTGTACCTGCTGCTGGTGGGGGCATGTCTGGCTTCGCTAAGACTATGGCACCTATGCTTATTCAAGGTGCTATGCCTAAGGAAGGACCACCACCTCCGCAAGCTGGACCAAGCATGGCTATGCAGAACCAAGGTAACCAACCACAAGCTAACCTATATAACCAAGCTATGGTTAATCAGCAAGAGCGCATGAAGAGGCGCAATCACACACGCGGAATGCGTTAAGGGGAATAAAAATGGCTAATGATTTTAAAACAATGTTTGATGGTGTCATGAGTCTTATCGGTAACATAGATGACGAGGAGAAAGGTGTACAGTCTAGACCAGTACCTTTGATAGCTGGCAGTGGCGGTAATATCCCGCAGCCCCCTAAAGCTCCCGTTGCTGCACCTCAGGGTGACTACTTTTCCGGTATGTTCCCAGAGGTCCCTAAGGACCCGTTAGCTCCACAGGCTGTGTCAGATTTCATTGACACTTCAGGGGCTGTCGGTGGTTTAGGTCACGTACCTTCAGTACCTGCAATACAGGATAGCCCTCAGATGGTACCTACAGAGCGAGTACCACGAACACCTAAGGAGCTTAAGGAGTTTGACGACCTTGTGTTCAAGAACAAGAACAACCAGAACTCTATCTCAGAACTAAACCCATTTGTCAATCAGGAGCGTGAAGCTGCTGTTAAGAAGATGGAATGGGAAGCGGAAGCTAAGGCTGCTGAGGAAAGAGCTGGTCAGGTAGATGTACCAAGCATGTTAACTCCACAGCAGGAAGAGCTACAAGGTACACTCCCACAACTAGAACGGGATATACCTCAAGTAGAGCTTGAACCCTTACAGCCGCAAGAAGACTTAGTTCAAGTAGAGATTGTTACTGCTGACGAAGCTGACTCTTCTGCTGTTGAGATTGGAGCTGAGAATGCTGCAGTTGTTGATGAAGAGATTGCTAAAGGTGATCCCGAAGACCCTAACTTCTTACAGAAGCTATGGGGTGGGATCAAGGGTACAGTTAAGGGAGGCTTTGAAGACCCTGCTATACGTAGATCACTGTTTGCATATGCCGCTTCAAGGGCTATGGGCTATGATGGTGCAACCTTAGCTGTTCAAGTACTAGAGAATGAGTGGAGAAAGGAAGCAGCTACAGCTCAGACCGATGCAGCTAACGCAAGAGCCTTCGGTAAGTCCGAAGCAACTCGCATAGCTAAGGCCAGAGATGCATCTTCGATTGACTACAAAAATGGTACTGAAATATATGACTCTCAGACTAAGACAAATATAAAAGGTACTTGGTCTAAAGATGGACAGACTTTCAACCCTAATGATGCTAGCGTATTCGCTGGTGCTGATGGTGTAGCTGTACCTAGTGTTAGTGCCGCAGCCCTCATGCAAATGCAGGGTGGTAGGTATAGCGCAGGCCGTGGAGAGACTAGATCCGAAGCTCTTGAGAAGTACAGGGACTCAGGCTCTGCTACTCTAGTTCAACTTAAGAATGATAAGGTTGAAGAGTACGATGCTAACGAAGACATGAACCCTAAGGATAAGGGTGCAAGCTTGTCTCGTATTAACGCAGGTACACAACCACACGTAATGGAAGAAGCACTCGTAGCTATTCAGGCTAGATACCCAAATGCTGATCTCAATACTCCAGCTGGAAGAACTGTGTTTAACAGGACTGCAGCTAAGTGGGTTGACGCTCTTGCTGACGGATCTGCTAATGGAAGTAAAGACTTTGTTGGTTTCTACAACAGAGAAATTATGGAAAAGAGAATGAAGCAAGGTGGTTCCTTACGGGATAACGTATTCAAGGTACACGGTACTGATTTAGATTCAGGAATGAATGCGTACACAACTACTGAGAGTCAGATAAAAAGAATTGCTACAGGTGTGAAGGGCGATAAGCCAGCTGATGTTTGGATCTTAGCCCTCAAGGGTTACGAGACTGCTAGCCAGAACGTAGGTTCAGGTTTCAAGGCAAGGTGGGAAGCAGCCTCAGAGGAGTCAGAGAATTTAGGCAAGTCGGAGATGATGTCTCCAGAACTAGCTTGGGTTCAAAGCTTGTCACCCCCTGAGCTAAGAGCTATGGTTGATCGGCAACGATTACTTTAATATAAACAACAGGAGAAAGTCGATATGAACGACATTACAGATGAACAGGTAGACACCTTAAATGGAACTGAGTTCGACCCGACCTTTGAAACCGCAGATGAGCCAACAGTAGCGCAAGATGTATACTACGGCTCTGACGCAATTTCTAAAGTCTCTGAGAGCTTGGGGAGACCCCTTACTTTCTCAGAGCAACGAGTGGTAGAGGAAGAGGGGTACGTTGCTACTCCGTACACTGACACTAAGGGTATCACTACTCAAGGTGTTGGGCAAACTGGTGAGTGGATTGAGAAGGGATTTGAAGCAGCATTTCAACATCACGTTGAGAGAGCTAAGGGACGGGTGCCTTCTTTTGATTCACTACCAGAAACCCTGCAAGCTGAGTTAGTGCAGGGCGAGTACCGTGGGGACCTAGGTGGATCACCTAATTTCCTAAGGCTCCTTAACGAAGGTGAGTACGACCTAGCCGCAGATGAATTCCTTGACAACAAGGACTATCGGGACTCTATAAAGTCAGGCTCTGGCGTACACAAAAGAATGAAAAGGTTATCTGATGCTGTTAGAGGACAAGCATCGGGTACCGAAGGGACAACTGGGGAGTCTGAAGTGGTTGCACCTGTAAAGGGAGACGCAGTTTCTGGGGCTGCACCCCTTAAGTCAAGCCGAGATATCGGAGACTCAGAGTATAAGTTGATTGATGGTGATACCATGATCAATAAGAGGACCGGACAGAGCATACGTTTTGGAGGGTTTGATGCACCGGAAACAACTAAGGTCTCACGTAAAGGTGGGTTCCAGAGGGGTGACCAAGGTGGAGAAGAGTTTACAGATGCAGTAGCAATGGTTATCGAGAAAGGTGGTTTTACGAATGCGGTTATCACTGACGAAGATGCTGGGTACGGTCGTAAGAAAGGAGACTTAATGAACGCTGGGGGTGTACTACTTTCTGATGCGTTAATAGGTTCTGGTATTGCAGCTCCGTCATTTCTTGGTAAGTCTGACTACTCTATGTCTGAAGATCAGTATGACCTGTATGTGTCAGGTGTGCTTGACAGAGAACTCAGAGACCCTAAGACCCCTATGACTGACTATGAGCAAGCTGCTGACACTATACGTCAAGCGGAGACTGCTGAGAGCGGAGGGCAGATAGTGCCTAAGCAAATGGCTCTTGATGAGTCACACTACTCAGGTATGGAAGACTTCTACTCTGGCGTTACTCTCAGGAACAAGGGTGCATACTTAGACAACAGGTCTAAGACTCCATTCTCCCAATCATTCAATGTCGCTGCTGTTACTTTGAAGAACTCTATGGCTCAAGTGGGCTCTATGGTTGCCGATGTGGCTGGCTTTGATGACACAAGGGATGCTTGGCAGGGAGCAGTAGATTTTAGAAAGAAAACAATTATGGAGCTACCTAAGGTACGTCTGGACTACAAAGATGTTAACTGGACGAGCATACCTGAAATAGCTGAGTACGTAACTAACAACCTAGCTATGTCCATACCCTTTATGGGTGTGACCGTAGCAGCCGTAGCGGCATCACCACTAACAGGTGGACTCAGCCTAACTGCACCATTGGCTATGCACACTGGTTTAGTGTTGGACGAAATGGAAGGTGCTATACAAGATAAGAATTATGCAGTAGCTATGGTCGCTGGTGTCATGAATACAGCACTGGATCGCTTTGGTCTCAAGGGGGCCGTAGGTGCTGCTAGTGTTCTTAACGGTGAAGCTAAGGATCTCGTTGTTGATAAGATGATGAAAGCCTCAGGTCAATCACTAAAGGCTATCACGGATGTGTTGGGTGACCAAGCAGGTGACGCACTAAGCCTAGGTAAGCTAACTAAGGCTCAAGCTGAGCTTGCCCTAACACGATTGTCCAAGAGAGAGTTAGTGTCTTACGCTAAGGATATAGATGGGCTTATGGCGAAGCAGCTGACTAAGACTAGGATGCTGAAGGACTTCTCTAAGAAGGTCACTTCAGGTGCAGCCTTTGAGGGAAGTACTGAAATGGCTCAGGAGCTTACAGCTTACACAGCTGCCGTAATGGGGTCTGAGAAGACTTGGGATTGGGACACTTTGGAGAATAGGCTAATAAACTCAGCTATTGCTGGAGGAACTATGGGTGCAGCTTTCTCTGCCCCAGGCTCTGTATACGATGCAGGGGCTTGGAGGGACGCTGAGGTTGCCAACCGTGATTACGATGGTAGGTTTGATAATGCAGCAACTGCATGGAAAGCCGAGGAAACTGGTGAGCGTGGTTATGTCAGGGATCTTGACGCTGTTCTCGAAGAAGAGCACATGGATGCTAGAGCTAACACAGGTAGGACTAGAGCTAGGCCGACCACAGGGGCTACTGGTAGCGAGTACGATGGGATGATGAACGACGAGGCTGTTGATATGAGCTTTGAGGCTCAAGCTGATCGCGCTCAATCTCGTAAGGAAGCTAAGGGCGGCATGTCTTGGTTAGGTGATTTCGCTAAAGACCCTATGTCTGCTTTCCGAACTGCCTTAGATACCCGTATGACTACTGATCTCTTAAATAAGAGTAAGACTTCCCGTGTAATCTACGATATGTTTGGTGGTCGTAAGAACCAAGTTCACGGTGGAGTAGATTTCCACACAGACAAGGTTGCATCTTATACTTTATTTGAGGAATCTATTACTGAGATAATGCCCACCCTTGGTAGGTTCAATACCAAAGAGACTGGTTACGGTAAAATGAGGTCTGAAGTGTCTGCTAAGATATACGACTTCCACAGAGATGTTATTAAACCTTTGACTAGGAAAGGGAAGGGCAACGCTGAGCACATGACGGGACCAGAAGTTATAGCTTCCATTGACTGGGATAACCTCCCAGCTAAGTACAGAGACGACACCAAGGCTCTTAAGCTTACGGTCTCTGAGCTATACGATGTGGATAATGTTATGTACAACAACATCACCGCTAGGCAATCTATGGCAGGGGAAGAGGCTATCGGTAAGCTGCAGGATCACGTATTCAGAGCCAAGGCTTTTGAGAAGAACGTGATACAGGCTAATAAGGCTGAGTTCGTTAGCCTCTTGGTTACCCACAAGAAGCTGAGCCGAGATGATGCAATCGCAGTCACGGATACTATCCTAGACAATGCTGATGCTAGCATGCTTGATGATGCCTTTGACTTAACTAAGGGGGGTTTGAACCCTGCAGGTTACAAGAAGAGAAGCTTAGATATATCAGACAATAAAGAGTTTGATAAGTTCCTTAGCAATAACATCTTCGATAACCTTGAAGCTGGTATGAAAGGTGCTGCTCGTTACATGGGATCTCTTAAGTTTATTGGAAAAAACAATAAGCTTCTTGGTAACATGTTAGATAAAGTACACTCAGAGCTTAAGTCCAACGGAGACCCAGACGCAGATGTAATAGTGGAAGACTTAGCTATGAACCTAAGGGACCTTATAAACGCTGACTCAGGTAACTATAAGAGACTGGAAAGCGATATGGCTAAGGGTATCCAGAAGAACCTCACACTCTTCGGTGTTGTAACGATGCTACCACTGGCTGCACCTATGTCTTTGGTTGAGTTTGCACTAGCACCTATGAACGTACCTATGAAATCCTTGAATGAGAACGTAGGTTCTCTCGGTGCTATACTTGGCAAAGAGGTAGTCAGCTACGTAGAGGAGATGGGTAGGGTTTTTGGTGTGAACTCTAAGTTAGAAAAGTCTGGCCTTAAAACTAAGGGTAGTGTACTGGACTCAGCTATTAACTCTCGTAAGAAGAGGGTAGGTCAAGATGCTAGGAACATAAGCATCGAGAACCCTAAGGCCCTTTTGGGTCGAGTGGGTATGTCTGGTTCACAAAAGACAGGTCAGGCTACGCTAGTTGGTGTATCCGATACAGGAGATGCCAATGCTAACCAAGCTATGGATACTTTCTTTAAGGTTATAGGTCTAACTGGTGTCACTAACGCAACTCGTACAGTTAGGGCTTCACTTTTCAATGACTTCTTGACTAGTAATTTAGATAAGATAGAGGGTAACACTAGTGGTAGGGAAACTAACGAGTCTATGGAGGCAAGGCAGACTCTTGAGGAGTTTGGTATGCCTGTGTCCGTGATGCTCAACCTTTCAAGGCAGATTAAGGCTGACCCGAATAACGAAGAAGTCCTCGCTAAGTGGGCTAAGCAGTTTGATAACGGGTTGTATAACTTTATCAATGGTGCAGTACCTATGCCTAATGCTATGGGTAGGCCACTTGCTTACAGCAACCCACACCTAGGTTTGTTTATGCAGTTCCAAGGATTCACATCTCAGTTTACGGCTAACCATATCCCTAGGATCTGGAAGACTATTGCTAAGGGAACCCCAGGGATGAAGTACTCAACCTTTGCAGGTTTGATGTCTATGCTTATGCTAGGTTACGCTGCTCAGTACATAAAGGACTACATTAAGTTCGGTGGGTCATCCCCATACTTAACAGATGAAAAAAAATACCTGAGGGCTTTGTACTCGTCAGGACTATTAGGAACACCTGAGAGACTTATAGCCAATGTGTTCCCTTTGTATGAGGGGAGAGACAAAGGTATGGCTATGAATATGTGGGAAGCAGGTTCAGGGGAAGCACCAGCATTTGGTATAGTTAAGAACGTATACAAGCTGGGAGATTCAATGACTGAGGATGATGGGACTACTACAGCTAAAGCTGCACTAAGCCTAACACCTCTACTATCACCACTAAAACATAGAATAACAAACTATTGGACAGGAGAATAAACAATGGCTAGAGCTAAAATACAGGGGCAATCCGCTCAAGATTTACAACTTCTGCAAGAGCAGATGATGTCGCAAGCTGTCGAGGCAAATGCGTTTCAAGAAGAACAGAGTGATGTCATAGCTGCCCCTGATTTTGAGACACCCGTTGAGTCCCTTGCTATTGCAGAAGAGGACTACTCAGGTTGGGACAATGAAGTAGAACCTGAGACAATGGGTGAAGCTATGTTGGAGGCACCCTCTCAGGAGGAGGTGGGTGTACCCCCAGAAGGTCAGGAAGAGTTAGCACAGAGAGAAGCGGAGAGAGTTCAGGCTCCGCTAGAAGCCTCAGGGATTGAGGCTGATCTCTCTAACATGGAAACTCAGTTAGGTCAAGAGACTACTGAGAGGTTCAGGGGTATGGCAGGGGAGAGTCAATTCTTTTCTCCAGTAACTACACCTGTAGCTTATGCAGCATCCTTCGGTGATAACTTCCAGCCTAACACTAAAGAGTACTCAGAGGGTCTTGAGGCTGCTGGGGCACAGGAACTGGAGAAGAACCCTGAAGGCTTTGTACGTATGCATAAGGACCTCCCACTGCAAGCTAACCGGACTAACATTATTACACACCCAAAGGGCTTAGGTATTGGTATACGTAACCCTAACTTTAAAGCGTCCGAAGTTAAGGTTGACTCCGAAGGTAAGGTATCTAACTACTCCGAGCTGTCTAACGTACAGCCTACAATAATCGACCCAAGAGCTATTCCGAATATTGCAGCTACCGTGGAAGACTACCTGTACAACAAGCCAAGTGAAGTCGAACAGTCTGATGCTGAAGCCTTGTTAGATATGAACAACCCAGCTAACGACAGACCTGATAACTCACCTCAGGCTTTCGGGCGTAAGGCATTCCAAACTATCCGAAGAGATAGGGCATACCGAAATGGAGAACCAACTGATTCATACTTGGAGGATTACAAGGGTACTACCCCTGCAGCTTTTGAAGCTGTTAGCCACTCTATTCTTGACCTTTATGCGAGCATCGCACCAAACATGGTCACTGTAAATGAAGGTAACTGGGCAGAAGGTAGAGCTAAGACTTATGAACTGTCACCAGAAGGTCGGTTGATTTTAGATAAGAGCAGAGTCAAGGTCCCTGATTTCAAGGCTGACTTCTTACAAACTAAACCAACAGACGGTGCATACCAGTACGAGAACAGTCTACTAAAGACTTCAACTGGTGTGGTACCTAACCCTAAGTCTCAGGCACTAGCGGAGGCTAAGGATAATATGTCTAGCGTACCTATCGTTATCGATAAGAGACGTGGAGACCTTATTCTAATGCTTGGTGTATCTGCCTTCGGCACTTCACCGCAAGCAGGACTAGGTAAGGATCACAACTACGCACACAATATGGTTGGTATAGGTCCTCAGAGTATCGCTAAGATACAAGCTATCGCACCACGTATGGTAGCTGAGAGAGATCAGTTGATGGAGAAGGCTGAGACTGCTAGCGGTCCTAGGCAATTCGCTTTGCTTGAGGAGATTGCAGCTAAGAATGAATCTATAGCTAGGTTCTCAGAGACTGGGACTAACCCTGATACTGGAACTAACTCTATGAGGGCATTGTTCTTTCAGGAAGCTAATAAAAGCTTAGAGGTTGTAACTACTATCCTTAACCAAGGTGACAAACCTTTCTACCACACCTTCGTCACACAGACGGGAACCCAGAGACTCCACACAGGACAACAGGGTACGTTCCAACAACACCACCTCATGCGTCAAGCAGTAGGTTCTGGTGTTAAGTACGCAGTTAAACCCTTGGGTGGCTCACAGGTTGAGACTAACTTCTTAGAGAACGTAAGTGTTATCTTCTTCAATGGCGGTAAACTTAAGCCAGAAGCTCAGCTTTCGACTGCACTGGGTCACATCAGATCTAACAGTCCTACCTACAAAGGTGCCGTTGCGATGGGCACTAAGCTCAAGAAGTATCTGTCTGAGTTTGATAGGGACAAAGCACAAGCTGCACTAGCAGGACTACAAGCTACACCTCAGGGACTTAAGGGTATCAAAGGTCTAGTTGATGTAAGGCCAGAGGGAATGGCAGCAGACGTTGAATTAAACAGGTTCCTTGAGGCCCTAGCTGTTCAACCTAAGTCTCACCACAACTCTATCCAAGTACTCGACTACCTAATGGCTCTGTCAGACTATGAAGCTGCACGTATAGAAGGTACGTCTGCACACCTATCTGTCTCTCCTGTAGAGATCGATGGAATCTCCAACGGACTAGCTACACTTGTCCTATCTCTCGGACTAGAAGACCAGCAATATAGAACTGGCGTACTGAGAGCGGAGGGTGCTAACGAAGTCCTAGGGTTCTGGAAAGACCTACCTTCCACGGGTGACCTGTCTATTGACTCTGAGTACAAAGGAGACCTTAGGGACACTCTTGACCAGATGCTAAAGCAGAACTTATCTAATGAGGTGTCATCCCTAGTTATGTTCAATAAGGAGTTCCAAGAAGAGCATAAGTACTCTGAGGAAGATATACCTGCCTTACGTAAGTTGATTGAACTGGCGAACCAAGACAAGGCTAACTTCCGAAAGTCCCCAATGCTTACGTTTGCATACGGACAAGAGGCGCATAACCTTATTGATTCAGTCTACGATACAATCACATCTAACCCTGTCTTGTTAGCAAGCGCTGAGGCTTTCCCAAATGGGGGTGGCGTAGTGGCAGCTGCTAACTTCCTGCAAGGTGTACGTCACCAAGCACTTGAGTTCTCTTTGGGACCGAATGTTATGGAAATGCAGGGTCTACTTAAGGAAGGTGTTGAGTACGGTCAGTTATATGGCATAGCTATCTCGGTTAACAATCCAGCAGGAGGTTCAACTTCCTTTGTTGGAAAGGAGACTCAGTATACTGGTGCTACTTCTGACCTTAAAACAACTAAGCCTATTGATAAGACCTCAGGTAAGCAAGGTAAGCGTGACGATAGCCTTAACCGCAGGATAGCTAAGGCCGACAGACAAGGCAACAAGAAGCTAGCGGAAACCCTAAGGGGCCAGCTGTCTACTTCTGGTTCTGGTGGCACATCATCTATGTTAGTTAAAGAGAAAGTCTCAAGGACAACACCTTTAGCTTCTCGTGGTGGCATATCAGGTGGTCAGGCAAGGGGTCAGGTTGGACCTTCAATGGCTCAGTCGTTAGATGGAGCTGCTATGGTTAAGACTTTTAGTGGTGACTCTTGGAAGAAGATGTCTTCGGCAGTAGGTGGGCAACCATTCTTGCTAGGTATCTTTGACGCTATCATCCCAGACTTAGGTTCTCAGCATGTAGCTAGGGAAGCTATCAATAAGAACTGGTTTGACATGGCATCTAAGGCTCAGATCTTTAAGGACTTCGGGGACAGCGTAGGTAAGGCTGCTTCAGAGGGCCCAGCGATCTTTAGAGAACTTGCAAAGGAAAGGACTGGTGTTATCAACGAGGCTGAGCATGGTATGTTAGCTGATCACTTGGTATCCCTATTAACTTTCAAGGACTTTGGGGATGATGCTAGTGTTGTCAATCAAGCTAAGCTACTTAGAGAAGAACTCCAGCAGCACAAAGATGATAAGGGTGTAGTTATAAACGAAGCCAGAACGTACCAAGCATTAGAGCAAGCACAACGTCTCTTAGCTAGGCACATCTATCCTAACTTTAAACCTAACTACAGTAAGCTCATGGAGAGATCTGAAGCTGGACGTAAGAGCATTATAAGTAAAGTTAAAGAAGGGGAAAGGACAGGACAGGAAGTCCTACAGTATGCCGCAGATGATATCGGACTTAGTTCGGATGTCTTAAGCTTACTAAGATAAAAAAATAGGACCACTCAAGTATCTGAGTGATCCGTTGTTACATCTTTGGGGGCCCTTAATTGGGTCCCCTTTTTATTGCTTATTAGTGTCCAGCTTTAGCCAAGGCAGGTAACGCTTCGGCTATGTTAGCCCTACCGAAGGCGACCATCTTAGCCTTAAAGGCTTCAGCTTCTTCGGGGCTCCTGCCCTGCTCAATGTAACCTTGGTAGTTTGCTGCTGCTACACTCTGTAAGATAGCTTCATTGATTTCTGGGGTGTACGCAAGCTCAGGGTTTAGCCCAAGCTCATTCACGTAATCCATATCATCTACGCCTTCCATTCTCATAATGTTGTGTGACTTATTCATAGTTATTCTCCAATTATACTGTTAGGTTATCGTAGGCTACCGCTAAGCATTCTGTTAGCGTAGTGCCCGAGGTTTTTGCAAGCAGGGTTAAGCTGACTAGTAGATTACCTATCTCATTCTCAAGGTACTCTGGGTTATCATTGAACGCTACCTCAAGGTAATCCATAGTTCTTTGGGACTCCTCTAAGTGCTGCAATGGGGAGAGCCCTGTTACAAGACCTTTACATGTCGCCCAGTCTACTACGTTGTTTTCTAAGTCTTCCATAATTTGATATGACATATTTGTTTTCCTTTAATTAATTAAGAAAAGAAGTAATCCGAACTGACCACTTCTTCTATTTTCAGATCACCGAGATCTGGTTGTTTTACTTCGTAGCCTTCACGGTCCTCAAGGATCATGTCTTCTATACGATTGAAGAAGTTATCTACGTTGTACATCATGGCGAACTGCCACTTAGTATGCTCAAGCAGTTTGTCTACATCACAAGCATGTGTCGAGAATGAGTCATGTATAGCTCCGAAAGTTCCTGGAAATGACTCAATGACCTTAGCCATATGAGCAGCATCCATAGAGTGTACAAAGTTAGGTGAACACCCAGACGCAAAGGATCTGCGGCAAGCTATAGGGTTGCTGTCTCTATCGAGGACTGGCACCTTAATGCTGTGGTTGATCTGTTGCTTTGCTACGAGGTTAGCTCCTTTGATTACCCCACGGATCGATAGGTTCTTCTGCTTCCATACTTCGTAGAGTACGGGGAAGCCTGAAGGTGTAGTCCACTGGAGACAAGTCTGACCACTCTCAAGAGCAAAGTCAGTTATCTTTTGGAGGAACTTCATGGTCTTTAGGGGACCAACACATGTCTCATTGATCGCTAGGATAAGTTTCTTAGATAGAGCAGTACAGTCCTCTTCGGATATGTTGTACTTGATATCATAACCTTCCACCTTGCAATCGTTAAACATGTTCTCAGCTATCTTACGTTGACCTGCAGAGTACGCTCGGGTCATAGCACCACGCTTAGTGATACCCTTTCGGATATACTTCATGGGTATAGCCCTATCATTAAACCACTCAGGCATAAGATCTATAAGAGCCTTGGCAACCTTGACGTAGAAGTCTCTCTGGATTCTCTGAGGCACAATAGACACTAACTCCCCTGCTTGTTTGTCCTTAGACATTGCAGCTAGGTGTTGCCATCCATTGTTTGAACCATCCACAGGTACAGGTAGCCGAGACTCGTAGACACCCTCGGACTCTATGTAGCCCTTAAGGTCTAACGAGCATGCTAGTAATGTCACTGGCTTTTCGGCTTCCATACGGAACCTCAGGTTTGCTGCATCTTCTATCAGAGCTTTCTGGTTGTTGATTGTCCACAGTGATCGATCCAGTAGAGTCATCTTGTCCACTGAGATAGTATCCAAGTCTTCTTCTTGCAGATGCCTTGTGTAGTCTTCGCTGAGCCATTCTAATGAGCCTAACTCCTCTATTGTGTATGATTGGTTGTAAGAACAAGCGGTGTGTACACATAACCAGAAGAACCCTCGCTCGTCCATAGGTTTGCTTTCGCTAAACTCAAAGAGTCCCTTGGCGATATCAGATCCTTGATAGTTAAGGAAGGACTCAGTGTAATATACACGGCCCCTATAGTCACACTCGACTGCTTGGTAGAATGTTTCGTCACCAATAGCCCTTGCTTTGTTTAGAACAAACTTCATTTCGATACGCTTTGATCTAGCTTTGATGGATTTATCTTCGAGATCTATGAAATCCCTGACGTTATCCCGTACAGCTTTCACAAGGTCCCCGTTAAGGTGCCAAGCGACAGCTTGTAGCTTATCTAGCGCATTAACAAAGGGTTTGCCTAGGCATTGGTTAAAGTCCCCCTCAGAGGTCATACGTTTGATATACGGCCTCTTGGTTACAGGGTTTCTTAGCCCTGATATCGGAGGGAAAGCTCTAAAGCTAGTGCCAGTTAGGGTTGCTCTCTGGAACTCTGGGGGTACGTCCCCTAGCTCCTCCCATCTTTCTGTTAGGAATATTATATACGGTGCATGATACCCATCGTATTCTCTTTCGATCTCTACAAATTTAAGTTGTAGGAAGGCTTCGAGTAACAGGTCACCAACTGCGAAGAGTTCTTCGTAGGTTGCATTGACGACTCCTATTCTGGAGAGCACTGCTAGACCTATTGACGTTGATGTTATTGTTAGCTTGAAGACTTTACCACGAGACCTTAAGAAGACACCTACAGCAGCTTGTACTGCACATATGACAAGCTCCTCGTATTCAATACCATAGCCCATATGTCGCCTTAGGATCCTGATGCCTGAGTGTTGTCTACCCAAGGCACCTCCCCTATTGCTACGTATGTACTGTGCTACTTCTTCTATAGCGTTAGACATTTACTTTCCTTATTCGAAGTCTATGAATTTACCTTTACCCTTTAACCTCTTAGTCTTCCTATCGTAGAACGCTGAACCACAGTTACCCGTTAGTCCCATAAACCTAGACTTAAGTACTCGGAGTTCTATAGTGTTCCTTTCGTTCTCATCCTCTGCTATCAGGTTACGTGCGAAGGTTACAATATCAAAGCTTATCTGCTTGATTGAACCTGAGCCTTTGATGTCATCGATAGAAGCTAAGTGGCCTTCCTCGAAAGATTTACCTGCAGACTTACGTAGGTGAGAGATAATACCTAACCATACGTCATGTTTCTTAACGATCTTTAGGAGGTCAGACATGATTGCATCAATAGCTTCATTGCCTGTTTTGCCTCCAGCACCTTCGGAAACTGCAATAGTAATGTGATCTAGTACTAGGTACTTACACCCAAGGAGACATAAGTTTTCTATCTGATCTATTAGGGACGAGTCAGAGACTGCACCATTGTGATCCAGTAAGATAAGGCGACCGTCACCAAAGATTTGCACATAGGCTTCACGCTCTTGGGCTTCTGTTGGGTCTTCGGGGGTGAACATCTGTATGAACTTCTCAGCAGAGTCACCAATAGATTCCTCTAGTGAGACCATACCAATGTTTGAATCCGTCTTATCTTTGAGCTGGAGTATAACCTCCTTGATCATAGTAGACTTACCTGACCCTGTGCCCGAAGTGAATAGTGTAATCTCACCTTGACGCATACCACCTAGCTTATCGTTAAGACCGCTTAAGCAATCAGGGTAGGGGACAGACTCTACTGTCTTACGTTTCTGGAACTCTTCCCAAATAGCCTCACCACGCACTACGGCAGCAGGAGAATACGGTTGGGCTGCCCAGAATGCAGCAATGATCCCGTTAGCACCATGTTTAATCAGTGTATCACATGGGTCGTTCTCAGGTAGTGTTGCAACCTTTACTTTATCCCATCCAATAATCTTAGCTGCTTTCTCTACTGCTGATTCTCCAGCCTCATCTTTATCGAACATCAAGATTACAGTGTCAAATGAACGTACCCACTCACGGTTTTCTATGAGGGGGAGTAGGTTACTTGAGGACGGTAGTGAAACTACAGGGTAGATCTTTTTACTTTGCGTAAGATTAGCTTGTGCTACAGCCATAGCATCTAGCTCACCTTCGGTGATAGTTAAACTACGACCACCTTGCGTGAACGATGACTGGCCAAACAGTTCTATGCCTGTGAAGTCACCCTTGACTCGGAAGTCCTTAGGGAGATTACGGACCTTGTACGCTACAGTTTCACCCTTCTTTGTGTAAGGGTAGTAGTGCGTAGCGATAGTACCGTCACCGTTGTAAGCTACCTTCATGCCGTAGTGATCAGCTACAGCTTTTGTAATACCTCTCTCTGCAACACCCCTAGTGTCGTAGCTTTCGATCTCTGACACTTCATTCACACTCATTCTTTTATCTTTGTACACAGTTGGTTCTTGCATCTTAGTTTCTCTTTCGTTTTCGTATGTGTTTTTCTTACAAACCCAGCAGGTACCTATACCATCGGTATACATACCCACTCCGTCTGATGAACCGCAGTGTTTACAAGCCATGTGATGGCTGAACCTGCCTTTTTGTTTGCTTTGCATTACGACCACCGCCTCTCTTTTAGACTATCAGTTCTACTACGGTTTTTCTTGGACTCACCTTTACGTTGTAGTCTCGCTTGCTTCTTTGACCTTAAGCTCTTCTCGTATTCCATCGGAGATGCTTGAGATTCTTTCTCGGGTTTGGCCATTGACTGACTCCTTGGGTATGAACTTGATAGCACCTATCTGCCTGTTAAGGAACACTGGTGTACCGTCTGGGTATTTCTCTGTGAGTACGTCTAGGTCCCATTGGACTTTAACTTCTCCTGCAGATAGACCACCTCTGGTCTCGAACAGTTGTAGTATCTCGAACTCAAAGAACTCAGTGCCGAAGTCTTTTATCATCTTATTGATGTGCTTAGACGAGCTACTGTACTTCTTCCAGTTGGACACCTTCCTTTCTTTACCTTTGCTGTACATATGGAATTGTTTACGCCCTATGTACCTTTTGGGTTCCTCAGGGTAGGTGCAGGAGATCATGTAGATAAACCCGAAGTATTCGTCAGGGTCAAAGGGTTCTAGATGGTATGTCCAGTGTCCTAAGTCTTGTGTACTCATCGTAGTTTACTCTCCCCGTAGACTTCCTCAATTGTTAACACATTAAACCCATCAAATTCCCTACGCATGTAGATTAGGTTGAAACACAGTTGTAGCTTTGAGTGCCACTCCAGAGGGTGCTTATCTCGCCAAGTGGACCTGACTACATCTAACATATCATCCTTAGCTACACCAGCTAAGATCTTTTCTGCAGTCTTAGGTCCGATACCCTTGAGCCCCTTGATGTTATCCGAAGCATCACCTGTCAGCAATTGCTTGCATAGCAGGTAGTGCCCCGTCTCTTCATCAGTGTGGTACAGGGTCTTCTTGTTGAAGTTGTAGTGCCAGCCAGGGATCATGTCGATATCTTTATCTACGTGAGCGATAACCCATGAGTCCCCTGCAGCTTCTGCTTCGGTAGCCCAGATAGATACAATATCATCAGCCTCACAACCATGTGAAGGTACGCAGTTAGTAGCCCAGCAGTACTCATAGAGGCTGTTGAGTTTCTGCTTGATGTCAGGGTCCATAGCATATTTACTACGGTTAGCTTTGTAATCATCAGCCATATCATGCCTGAAGTTACCGTCACCCTTTACAGATACGTAACCATGTTTACTGTTGGTGTCTCGCATTACTGCTTTTAGCGCAAGATCAAAGGTGCTTTGGGCTTGGCTATCAGACTTTACTGTTGCTGCAATACGATACAACATTGAGTCTGCATCTATGAAACACTTGTCAAACTCATACTCTTCTTTCTGCTCTGCGTTAGTGAACGTCAGCATAACTATCTCCAATTTGTCCATCTCCATCCATACACATAACACCGACAGACTTAGGGGCCTCTCGGAGCGCTTCGATACATATGTCTTTTACAGTTTCTGCATCTTCTTCTTTTGTGATGAATACCATTTCGTCATGATAGAACAGTGTAGGGTATGCGTTAATACCAAGCTCTTTAATCTTCTTGGATGCGTACACTATGGCTGCCTTACATGTGATACCTTCTAGCGTTTGTAGTAAGTAGTTGAGTGTCTGATGTTCTGACCCTACCATAATACGTCTACCGTCAGCACCCATAATATAGGGTAGCCCTGTCTCCATACCAGTTCTCTTGAACTCTTCAGATAAACTATCTCTGAGTCTCTTAATCCCTGGGATTCTTTTCTTGTATAGATCGTCTACTTCTTTACCGATCTTAGCAGACTTCTTACCTGACACAGCTTCACCGATCTTAGCCATACCTGCACCGAACAGGTAAGCGTAGATGAAAGTCTTTGCTTGCTTCCTAGAGATGTCCAGCATCTTTGCATTAACATCGTGGATATCTGAGGCTAGTACTTGTGCAGTGAAAGTATCGTCTCCAATGTAGTGACAGAGCCCTCGGAACTGATTACCTGAGGAGTCAGCACCTACAACCTTCATGCCTTTCTCACACGTAAGTAGACTACGTAGTTCCTTACCGTATGGAGAGTCAACCCCTGGGATATTTACAATACCACGATGTCTGCATCGGAACGAAGGTGTACCTATTCCGAACATAGAACCGTGTAGCCTCCCATCGTTGAACTCTTCTGTGCTATTAACACTCTCTATCCAACCCTCTACTGTGCTTAGTCTGTTACGTAGCATGTAGTAGTCGCCAATGAGAACTCCTAGGGTTCCTAGGGGCAGAAGTGAACTTTCAGTAAGCTTGGGTGATTGTTTGATCCACTTCCCATTGATCTTCTTAACGGTATAGTCATCAGGTTTCCAACCCTTGTCTAGTAAGAACTTCTTAACGTGATCTAACTGACCTAGCTGTACAGCCTTGAACTCTACGCGAGTGTATGGCCCTGAGATGTTACCATTAGATGCTTTTATGTCAGCCTCAAGCTCGAACCAATCGGTTACGTTCTTGTAGTAGTCGCCATTCTTCTTGACAAGCCTATCAACCTCACGGTTACCTTTCATGACCGCTACGTTACCTAGCTGTGGGTTAATTACATCTTCAATGTGCTCCATCTTTTCCAGTAGCTCTTCCTCTAAGGCTAGGGCTCTGTCCATATCGAAGAACCAACCGTTCTTATTGATCTCTGCATTCACTACAGCGAAGTCATGCTCGTGCTGTAAGGCCTGTAGGAACATAGGGTCTTTCTTCATTAACGCTGATGCTTCTTTGGATAAACGGTTATAGACTAATGTGTTTAGCTCTACGTCCCGTATGCAGTATTCCAGCATCTCATCTGAGTAGGCATCCCATGCATTGTCTTGCTTACCGTAATCACCCTTAGCGAAGTCGAACAGCTTACCCCAACCGCCTAAACCATGCAGGTGAGGGCGTTGGTACTGGCATAGTTGAGACATTAGGAACGTGTCCCATACACGAGTAGCTTCGTTTGGCTCCCAGCCTAACAACCGTTTCATGATCGGTAGGTCAAAGCCTATAATGTTGTGCCCTGCAATCACCTTAGCGTTGCTTAGAAAATCAAGTCCTTCTGCCATGCTAGGTACTTTGTCTGTGTGATCACTAAAGGAGAAGATCTCCTCAGTCACTACGTCCTGACAGACTAGCATCCAGATCTCTGTGGGGTATAATCCGTTAGTCTCAATATCAAATACATATTTACTCATATTAGTTTCCTTGTAAGCAGTTTAATGTCAAGTGCTTGGGACGATTAGTTTAGTCTCTTCCTTTCTTAAGGTACTCTCTGATACGATCTAAGGCACCGAAGTCGTCCTTAAGGCCCCCTAAGGTTCTATTGCAGGAGTGGCATAGCCAACCTCTGAATTTACTTGTTAGGTGATCGTGATCCATAGCCCAAGGGGACTTGTTCCTACCTCCGCAACCATAAGCCTCATCTTCATTCCGTAAGCATACGGGGCACTGATGGTCTTCTGGGGGCTTTGGGGTGATAAGCCTAAGTTCTTTACGTACTTTATCTACAGACCAGATACAGAGCCTACAGGTAGTCTTACGGTACCCTCTACCACTCTCCATCGGGAAATCTGTTTCTTCTTTCTTTACTCTGCACTTATTACAGGTCTTAAGCTGGACCATAGCTAACTTCCTCTACGTCTTTCTTAGATATGAAATTAAGGTAACCTTCAGGTTCCCGTACCATGTACTCTGTCTCTTCTTCGGAGATAACACTGAATGCATTACCTACTTGGTTACTGTACCATTTACTTTGGTCGGAACACTTCACTATTAGCACGTTTGTCATTTTCTTTTCTCTTCTCAGTTTCCGTAAGGGAGCCGAAGGCTCCTTTCTTAGGTCCAAAGATATCATCCCAAGACTTATCAAACTTAGCTCTGTCTTTCAGAGGTCTTGCTTTGTCCCCTTTACCGCTCATCATGTTCTCCCTTCTTAGTTAAAACCTTGCAATTTTGATTGTATGCTAGTGCGTAACCTTGATCAGTTAGCTGGTAAAGAGTCCCATCAATACACTTGTTTTGTGGAGGTTCTTTGTTTGCAATAGAATAACCCACGCTTGTAAAAGTGCCGACTACAATCATCAGGATTACTGTTTCCCAAAGTATCTTTGTTTTCATATCACTTTTCTCCTTGTTCGGCCTCTGCGCTGTCTAGCCACTTCATAAATCTACTGTAAGCTATACCAGCATCTTCAATAAACTGCTCGTTGTAATAAAAACCTTTCTCATCTAAACGCAACTTCTCTGTAATATCATTTGTATTAAAGTGAATTGCATTATCTTTTATTTTTTGGCTAGTCATAATGTATTCTCCTTATCTAGCATCATTTCGTAGTGAGCTAAGGCTCTCCAGCACACAGCATCCCAATCTTCATCCATTATGTGACGCACTAGGCAATCTAAGTGGTCCATTGATTTAGTCTTATCCCAATGTAGGTCTTTGGGTTCTTGCCCATGTTGAACTCCACCCTTTAGGGATAGCTTTGCAACACCTGCTAGGGCCTTAGGGAAATAGTTAAAGCAACCTGTGAACATCGGGATAGCTTTTCGTTCTGCAGCATCTATAGGTAGACCGCTGGGTCCATGTGTTTGCACACCTACGTTTATTAGGGGATTATAGTTTTTATCTGTTGGTGTTATATTAGTGAATAGTGCCATCTTCTTGACCCTCTAGTGATTGAATTGCGTCTATTACAAATGCTGCTAGTTGGAACGCTTTGCTATCTTCATCTGTCATTAAGATCCCATCTGATGCTAAGCTTACAGCAACTGAGTCATCTTCAGGGGTGTCGGTTAGCGTAATTGTGTAAGTAGCCATTTTATTTCCTTTTAGTTGTTTGTTTTCTATGTGTCTGAATAGTACTCTAAACCCGTAGCTTCTTACCCAGCTAGCTACAAAGAATATTAACGTAGACCAGAGTGCAAAACCTACAGTCACTCCGAATAGGAAGTACGTTATTATGCAGTTTAGGACTGCACCAGCTATCATATTAATGCTTACCTCTACTAGGTCTCTTTTAGTATTTGAACTCATTCTTCAATAGTCTCGTACACGTACCCCCAAGTTATCGCTAGGAAAGGTAGTAGTATTACTGTCCCCTTGAAAGGGTAACACTGTACTTCTTCGTTTCTCTCAGGTATTGCCCAGACTGGCCTACTGCTGCAAAACTCTATGTCTAGCCCTGTTCCGTTTCTGAACTCACAAGTTAATGTTTTACCTAGAAAGCTAATATTCATTTTATATCCTTTAGTTTTTAATTAGACTCCTGCAAACTGCATTTGTCGGTTCTTGTAAACACCCCAGTGCAGGTGCATTTGTCGGTTAAGCAAATAAAAAAGGAGCCTATTGGCCCCTATATAGCTTCATCAAGCTGTTTTCTTCTTCTTGTTAGCCTTGTCTACCTTAGCTTGGTGTATACCCTTTAGTATGATTTCACCTTCTTCAACAGTCATGTTTGGTTTGAATTTCATGTTTTGCTCTAAGGCAGATATCATTGTTCTTAACTTACCTAATTTCAAATCACTCTCCTTTTCCAGTAGGTTGCCAGATATAATTAGGCGGGATTGGTCGGGCGTGTTCCCAACAATGACCCTCAACCGACTGGTAAACCCCGTTGTGTAGTCCAGTTACATAATCCGCGACTCCGGAGTATCGTTTACCGTCCGATCTGGGATTAGGGTTGTCAGAAACCCAACACAGAATAGGGTTCTCCGCACTAGCATCAGCGCTCCAATTAGGCTCGGGTTTGCAGATTTTTTTTAGGTACTCCAATAGATCTTGAGGACCAGAGGTACCCCATCCGCTATCTATCTGTTCAGCAGTCATACTGTCAATTATTCTTTTAGTCATTTTGTATCTCCTTGTTTAGTAGGTTTCCAACATTCATCAGGCGAGATTGGTCGGGCGTATT
>MDSY01029833.1_pt1 | contig 21052 bp, 14 predicted proteins | sample 811131 | NCBI WGS metagenome assembly MDSY01 (sample SAMN05326643, study PRJNA326480) | marine metagenome | isolation source: seawater | place: Atlantic Ocean: South West | collected 2010 | reverse complement strand
GGTTAACAAGGTTAACAAGGTTAACAAGGTTATAATTGTTGCTGAATACGGCTCACTAACAATCTTCGAAGGTGAACATCAACAGAATAATTATCATTCTGTGCGGTCTTAGCATGGTCTCAACGGAAACCTTTTTTGCCATAGCACCGTGCAATACAACAGACCCACCCAATGCCCATGCCTCTCCTTAATTGGATTGCATGCTGCTGAAAATAAAATAACAAAATAATGTCCAACAAACCAAAGAAATAATCATACATGGCGGGGGTGCTAGTGCATTCAAGCCGTTGATTTGGCCTAAGAACAAGCTTTAAAACAAGCAAACACCATGTAAGAAATATATCACTGCTTTTCTTCATTATGATTTGAAATACGGAATATAAAGGAAGCCTATGACTTAATATCAAAAATTGCCACCTTTTTAAGGCGTAAGGCCTGTCTTATAAAAATTATACAGACGCCAGTTTCATTGGTAGATGCACGTATTCGTGCTCTCAAATTAAAACAAGTGACGTTATGAAAATTCATATAACGGTAGTGCCTGTTCAGATGGCCCGCATGGCGCCTAATTGTGACGCGCATACAATACAAATTGCTGCATGAATATTTACAATAAACTGCTGATTTGAATCGTAAAAAAGATGCGCGCCATAAAGCGGCCATAGCTTTATTGAAGGATCCAATCAGCGTTAGATCATCAAAATAAACAGCTCATAACACAAAAGATCGTTTGTTATATCAAGACAACCTCATGATTTATGACAGAAAACGACGAACAATTTAAACCAACATTCTTACCGCCGCAGGCTATTGCACAGCACTTAACTATGCTATCACCTTAGCCATCAGCGCTGCCAAATTCATGCACTCATTGACTGATATCCACCTTCGACAATAGCACATATCTAGATTCATCTTAAAGATAGTGAAGGAGCATTCTTCACTATCGGTACCAATCGAACCACAACGTAAAAGGTGATCAAAAAATAATTGTCACTATTGACGCACCTCGTTTGTAAACGTTAATGTGTTTCATAAATACCCAAGTAAGTAGTCCGATCAACGCATCAGACGAAAACTAAAAAAGCATCTCTAGCGCATGACTAATTAACCCTGCTAAAGGTTGAAATCATGATTCAATTAAAAACGCTACAAGCGGCGTGTTTAACTGCTCTATTAGTTGCATGTGCTTTTACGCATTCACGAATCAATGCAATTACACCATCGTGTATCAATCTGACGACCAACAGTGAAGGTCAAAATGTCCTAGTACTGAACGATGCTTTTCCCAGCGATCCGAACGAAATCTGTGATGCAGACAACGATGGCATTGGTGACTTTGCTGACAACTGCCCCGCCATTCCTAACCCCGAGCAAACCGATACAGACAGCGACGGTATCGCTGATGCCTGCGATACATTTCCTAATGATCCTGGCCGATTCTGGGACTACCAAACAAGCGAAATCGGTAATTATATAGTTTATCATTTACCTGTGCCATTACTCTCATCACAAGCTTACAGCAGATTCTATCGGGATGTGTATGTGCATGATTACCGACTTATTCAACCTTCAAACCGAATTGAAAACATGATTAGCGACATTGAGTGGCCGTTGGCATGGCCTGAAACAAACAGCTCTAAATTCTCACAGCCGGGAATTAGGAACCTGCCCTTTTATCAAACTGACGGTGAAACGAATCAGCCGGTGCAACCCTACTACGTTAGAGCAATATCCGAGTCTTTGCCAACGATTGGCTTTAACACGCCAAACAATTCAATAATAATACCGCGACTCATACCGAACTTAGAATTTTCATCACCAAACATCATTAGTGTCGATGAACAATCAAATGAAGAGTATCTCAGAGGCAACTATCATTACGGAGCGCAATGGTATGCCGATGAAAGACTACACGATTTGAGTCTTCTGGGTTTAGCTCAATCGGCAGGAACAGAAAAAGGCAAGCAAGTAGCTCAATATTTATATGATGTGTTAAATGCGACTATTGCTGGTCAGCATTCGAATAACCACAATGATCATTGTGGCATTCACGCAACACTCTGCAGCAATACCACAGCGCTTAATTTTGACACAAGCGATGCACATCAACTTGCATTGGGCTACGCCATCACGTCAGCATTGAATTATGATATTGTCGACCATTTAACTGATATTGGATGCGGTGACACTTATCAAGATCTCTTGGAACATCTTGATTTCGGATTGGTTAATACAAACGCATTCGCTACACTATTGACGTCACGATGCCTGCTCATAAGGAAAGACGCCTTTAATACCACTAATTATTTGGTCTATCATGAAAAAAAGTACAACGACTCAGGTGAAGAAATTCACTTAGCAATTTATGGAGGAGAAGACCGTGACAATGACGGCATTGTTGATGTGGGTGACAACTGCCCTGATATACCCAACCAAAGCCAACTCGACCGAAACCGCAATGATATCGGTGACTTTTGTGAACAGGCATCGGTTGATATACCCGTCCTAGGCAGATTTTACCTTGGCTTTTTGGCGTTACTATTGCTTTACCTGATGACACCCATTAATAAAAATAATCCTAAGCCAATCGTTTAAAAAATTCCATGAAACATAATGTGGGTACTTGCAAGGTTTATGGAAACACAGCGAGATTGGCTTGAAAAAAAATCATCGATAAAAAACGTGCGGCGGTCTTTCATTTACGATGAAAGCGCCCGATAAACAGACTGCAATCAAAAAACAAATGCACCTGCCGACATACAATCGTAAATAATTAATACTTTTTTTGAGCACTCTCTTTAAGAAGGCATCGACCTAAGACAGAACACCTTGCTGTTTAGCTGCCCCCATAAGTAGGTTCAGTTTTTTTTATCATCGGCGAAAGCCTATCGCGTACTGCAGGTGGAATTTCAGCGGTTCTACTCGTTTGATAATCAAAATAAACCATAACAGCCTCACCCTGCGCCACTAATTGGTCATATTGCCAGGCTTCATGATTAACTAATATTGAGCTATGACCTACTTTTTCTATGGCAGTACGAACCACGACATCTTCACCAAAATAAATTTGGGCCTTAAATTCCACTGAAATTTTTGCCAAGATCAAAGGCCAATTATCGACACTTAAACCTGGGTGAACAGCTTCAAAAATATCGTGACGCCCTTGCTCAAACCAAACGGGCAGAACAGTATTATTAATATGCCCTAACGCATCTGTTTCAGCAAAGCGGGGAGTAATTGTAAGACTTAACATGGACGTCTCTTCACACGCTGTAAATATCTAACCCTCATCATCGGCAATCCGAATACGTTCAAGACGGGCTTCTTCTTCTTCCATTGCAGCTTTGATTTCGCCAAGTACTGCATCGACATCGGCCGCGTTTGAATCGGCGTCAAAATAACCGGTTAGTGAGGAATCGGGATGCAAATCACCCTCTTGATACAAAGACCAAATTTCTTTTGCATAACTCGTTTCTAATAATTGAGGTGCAAATTGACCATAATAACGCGACATATTTTCTACATCGCGCACTAACATCGCTTCCGCTTGATTATTCGCCGCCGCATTGACCGCCTGAGGCAAATCTATGATTACCGGACCATATTCATCAACTAAAACATTAAATTCAGAAAGATCACCATGAATTAAGCCAGCACACAACATGAGCACTACGTAACGCATCATTATAGAATGATCTTCTAATGCCTGCTCTGCGGGCATCGTTACATCGTCGAGCCTTGGCGCTGCATCGCCCTTCGCATCAACAATTAACTCCATTAATAAAACGCCATCTATGCAGCCAAATGTTTCAGGCACGCGAACACCTGCGTTGGCCAAAAGACCTAAAGCATCAACTTCAGCATTTTGCCATATTTCCTCTTGCTGTTGCCGTCCATAGGCAGACCCCTTATCAACCGCTCGGGCACGTCGACCGCTGCGCATCTTGCGGCCTTCTTGATACTGTGCTGCTTTTTTAAAACTGCGCTTTACAGCCTCTTTATAAACCTTCGCACAGCGAACGTCAGTCCCGCAACGTACAATAAAAACATCGGCTTCTTTACCGCTCATCAAGCGACTAATAACCTCGTCAACGAGGCCATCATCAACCAGTGGCTGTATTCGTTTTGGAATTTTCATAACAAGCAGCTAAATAACTTAAAGAAATAACACACAATTCAGTATCATAGAGCAATGTGAGAAATAGTAAACTAGTTTACTGGGCTATGAAGGTATATTAAACATGAAGTAAACTGCCATTTGATAAGAATGCTTTTTTAGTACAACAACGTCGATGCTCAAACAATTAAAAGACGTTCCTCAAGAAACTTGCCAATAAAAAAACGATTTGAGTCCCTTGTGATAGCCCATTGGACTCTTACACGCGATCAATTCACGTCATTTCTAGGCAGTGATGACGGTTATCCACCACTATTTATGTTTTAACGGTGGCACTCTCAACCTTTATAAGCTCTAACTGCCAACGTGTATCGATGATTTATTGAGCTACTTTAGCTAACATCAGTCAAAAAAAAGATTAACCGGCTTGATAATAGTGCTTGATGACTTTCGATACGACTGTTTTATGTGAATACTTTAATCAATGGAGCTAAACGAAAATTAGCACTATTTCCTTTAGAGAAGTAAACAACGGTTGTTCGTCATAAAATCTATTCGGCATAAAAGTGCATCTGTCGCGTAAAGATACACACCCATATATAGGCATCTGCATGAAGGTCATACTAAATTGTACGTCAACGTATTCAGCGCAGTTTCTGAAACTTATATCGACGTAATCATCTTAGCGATAAGTCACCGCCTTACCGCAAAGAAGATTTAATAGCGGCATCGCGAATAAAATCTTGCAGAACAACAGAATACAATGACCACCAAAAAAGAGCCAATCTACAAATAAAATTAAAGTGCCAACAAATTAGTCACACCACCGATTAGATCTTTTCATATATGGTCTTTAGCGCGTCAATTTGAAAAATCACCTTTCACTGCTGAATGAAAAACTCTGGGCTGGCATTAATCCCGTAGATGATATTATCAAAACCTTCAGCCTCACTGCCCGCTGATGTAATTGCTTGTATTAACGCATTACGCGTGCCGATGTTATCGGTATACTTTAATTTACCCGCATTTAAATAAAAATCGACATAATCTACAACGGCTTCGGCTTTCTCGGCGGCAGATCCAGCAGTAGTTTGCAGCAATGTCTGCAAACGCGCGGGGTTTAACTTCACTGTTAATTGCTCTGCAGTAAAGTTAGAAAAATTAAGCGATCGATTAGACAGTATATTTTCATTGAGTAAGCGATTATAGACATTCATGGATGCAAAGATTTGTGACTCAGTCATCAATTGAAACTCAGGCGCCACCAACGACTGAGCCGCTAAATCACCCGCGGGTGAAAAGTCGGGTAAGTAAAAGTTAAACACAGAATCAGCACCGAGCGGACGCTGGCCTAGGCCTAAGTTTCCAAAACGCATTAGCGTGGCACCATCATCATAAGAATTTCGCAACGGGTATAACGGTGATGAGCTATCTGCAAAACTTATTTGTGAACCGGCCTGCAATAAACGCATGGTTGCTGTCATTTGCAATACCGGCTCTTTTAACTTGCCAAAGGTTATTGAATTTTGCACATTGGGGTTGCGAGCTTCGACATCTAATAAAATAGCTTTCATAACCGCGGTTAAATCACCATTACTGCCAAAGGCATTGGACACGCGCTCAATATAATTGGCACTGGGGTTAGAGGTGACAAAACGCTGTATCAACTGACGACCAATAAAAGGAGCGGTTGTTTGATGGCTGACTAAGGAATCAATTACAAACCTTAATTCGCTATTAGCTGAATCCGCTGATTGACTCGTTGCGGCATCAATAATAACGGCTGCGCCATTGTCAGTGAATAAAGTCTTTGCATTAAAGTCATGCCAGTCGGTAAAAAACCTCATCGGGTTCGTCCAACGAAACTGCTGATCGTACGACTGATTACTACGGCCAAAATTATTGTTAACTGATTTTACACCGTTTAAGGTAACGTAACTGAACGATAGCCCTGTAAATACTCTAGCCATATCACGAATCACATCATTGTCATACGTTGCTATCGGTAGACTATCACTGCCCAAGAGAATGTTGCCATTTTTAGCTCGGTGTACTAAACCAAAACTAAATAATTGCATAACCTCACGGGCGTAATTTTCATCAGGAAAAGAACCTATGGCTGGGTCCGACTTTTTGTTGCGTAAATGACTGAGCCAAGTCCCCATAATAGGGTGTAAACTGGCATCATGTAAGGCATCGCTGTAAAAACCAAAAGCATTATTCGCTAACTGATCCCAATAATTAGCAGCACCACGATGCGCTTTACGAATAGATGCTTGGGAATCACTAATCACTAAAATTTGACTCAAAGCAAAAGTCATTCGCTGGCGCAATTGATCTTTACCGTATACTGCCATCGGCCAAAACGCATCACGGCGTAAATAATAGGTTGGCTCAGAAAAACCATACATACTTGAAGGCGTATCTGCATAAGAAAAAAGCGGTATACTACTCTCCATCAAGTCATACATACTGGCTTGCGGCAAGGCTATCTGCTGGTCAATCCAATCACTATACACCTGTAATCGATTTGCACCATCGACAGAAATTTGGCTGCGTAAAGCCGTATATTGCTCTGGGGTGGCACCAAATGTCGCCTGCGTTAAAAAGCGAATGATATCTCTATCAACATCATCGGGCGTTAACTCGGTTTCTTCTGGCGGCTCAATAGCTTCGTTATAAATAAAACTCGCTGAAATTTCGCCTGCAGGGTAATTAGCCGTATGAATATTTATGTAAAATTCGCCGCTATACAAGGCATCAAGCATCGCTTGCTCAGTGGTAAAAATACCTCCCGGCGCCAAATCCCATTGAAAGTCATAAACACTGCCAGAAGCCTGTATATCTTTAATCACCGTGCCAGATGGTGCTAAATGAATATGTTGGTCGGTTTGTGCAGCACTTAAATTTGAAAAATTATAATTTAATAAAGCATTATCATTATCTCCATCAACAATAAGGCTTAAAACACCTGAGCCAGATGTCACGGCATTAACTTGCGGCGCAAAAATACCGAAAAATACTTTCGCATTGGCACCGTCATTACTAGCATCGGCAATCATTACACTAACAACGCTGTTGTTGCTTAACGCATAGCCTTCACCACTGGTTAATGTTAGCTTCAGCATTTCTGGCACTTCATGTAAGTCATCATTCACAGGCTGAAGATAAACCATTCGCGAGCTCTGATTCGGCAATAACGTAAGTGCTGGCCCTACCAGACTGCCGTCAGAATACATCAGTTGATAATCATTGGCTGCTGCCGAACCTTTAACGGGATTAGAGTTTCCACTCAAGTTGAAATTTATCGTTATTCCTGCCGTACCTCCACTTCTCACAATCTTAAATTGCGCCGACTGCTGACTTTTTTCTATAGCCAGCCCAGTCATTAAATTAAGAGATACAAAGGGGTTAGCCGTTTCATCACATAGATCACCGATACCATCACCATCAAGATCGGATTGCAAAGGATTGGACACCGCAGGACAATTATCGACGAGCTGATCAACAAGATCGCCGTCATCATCACCATTAGGTGTAAAGGCACAAAAGTCACCATCGCCCGAAAAATCTTGATGACAACTGCAATTATAACCAGCAGGTTCATTACTGCATGAGGCATTGGCATCACAAGGCGATAACGACAAACAAGCGTTAGAAAGATCACCAATATCAATACGAATAGCAATATCACCTTGATCGTTTTTTGCCATATAAAGAGCGTGTAAATCAATAGCCGTATCAATCGTATCGCCAATAACATCAGTGGCTACGGGCGTTTTCTGGCTCCAGTCAACACACCATCCCCACAGCGCACAGTGGTCATATAATTCACCATCAACCTCATTAATATATAAAGTGCCACTTACACCCAAAAAAAGTAGCATTAGCCCAGAAATAGAAACGCGTAAATCTTTATGCCTTACTCCAATAAAGACAAACGCAACAAGCAATAAAAGCAATCCCCCAACCGGTAAAATTGAGATATTTTCTTCTGGTGCTACATAAAAAATAATGGGTAGACCACCATTAGTTTTTAAGCTGTCGACTTCATTATTGCTGGTGCTTTCCGCATGCAAAACCACCCGAACTTCATAGCTGTCTTCCACCACACTTCTGGGAATAAAAGCATCAATAATATCGGCCTGAGTAATCTCTGAGCTTAGGCTCGCTGACCACATATCGTTCGATAACGCTACGCCACTTGCATAATCCCATTGGCCGTTATCGCATGAAATAACTTGCCCATTTATGCCATATTGATCAATTTCGCCAGGGGCAAGCATGGTTAATTCAAGATGGTGCTCAAAACCATCCATATGATGAGGGCTTGCTAAAGTGCCAACATCGTAACTACATGCATTGCTAGGGTCAGTGCTGTCGGTATCAATAAAAACGCGGTAAATGAATTGCCCTTGAGCTAGTGCAAAGACACTTGCCAACAATAAAGCAGTACCAATAAAAGCAAGCCAAAATAGACGCAACTTACTCATACGCCTACGCCCAAATCAATAAAATCTAAGTTCGCATCGCTATGAAATGGATCTGCAAAGTTTGCCACTGTTGGAAATAACTGTGGCAAATCAGGCTTGTCGATACCAAACCAATGCGCAATCACCGAAACACATTGCGTAGTGGCTGTGGTGGGTACCCAACGCCCTCTGCCCCCGCTGGCATCTAAGCCTTGTCCTAATTTTAAATCGGGATGCTCGCCAAATAATTGCCCCCCATTAATCATGCCACCCATCACTAAAGCATGGCCACCCCATGCATGATCGGTGCCTGTGGTAGTGGCATCATCACCGTTAGGCGTTAATGTTCGTCCGAATTCTGAACCAACGAAACTAAGGACTTTGTCAAAGTCATTTTGCTGCGTGAGGGCATCTCTAAAACCTTTTAATGCGTTATTCAGCTCGCTCATTAAAACATCATGGTCGGCCAATAAGTTTTGATGTGCATCAAAGCCTGGAACTTTGACAAAATAAACCGGACGATTGTTGCCCGTAGATGCTCGGCCCGCTATCATTTTTGCGACAGTCTTTAATTGGCCACCCAGTTTAGAATCTGCGGAACCTGCTGCCGAAAAAATTGCGTCATAATCAACACCAGTGTTATCAGCTTCAGCAAAAGCACCGCTAATAATCGACTCGGCTTGAATCGCCGAGTTAAATATATCGCGATGTTTTTGCATCATTAAATGGGAGGATCCATCAATGGAGGCCGCCAACGCTTCAACCATTGTTTTTCTTGTGCCGTTATAACTCCACAATGGCGTTACGCCATTAGTGCCTAATGCATAGGGATTTAAAACACTGTCCCTACTGACTTGAAAAGCATTCAAGCCCGACATTGATATTAGCGGTGAAACCGTGCTCGCGGTATTGTAGCTATGAGTTAACTCTGCTAGTCGTCCACCCCAACCAAAACGAAAAGGTAAGGATGGCTCGCTCTGAAACTGTCGTTGTTGATCGGCATGAGAAAAAAGTTGCGGAGGTAATATGCTTCCGCCATTCAAAAATTGATCACGTGTCGTCGGCTCATATAGATTACCGACATTGCAAATGACTGACATTTCTTGATTATTGAATAGATCGGCCATTTGGCCACAGGCAGGATGCAAACCAAAATCATTATAATTTTCGCCGCCATAAATTGTCGCCGGCACTGCTAAATTAATGGCCTGTAAATCATTGGCAGGTAAAGCAACCACACGACGGCCAGTCTCATAGTCAGAACGCAACTGCCCCGTGCCCCGTGGCACCAACATATTAAACGCGTCATTACCACCATCTAAAAATATAAATACAAGCGCCTTGTAATCGCTTGAAGCAAAACTTTTTGATGCACCTAAAAAACCTGCCAAACCTAAGGATTGAATAGCTAACGCTGACCCCAAACAAGAGCTTTGCTTAATGAAATTGCGCCTTGAAAGTCCTTCCAACTTAAATGCCATTAAATATAGCCTTTTTATTATTTAACTTATTTATTACCTTTACACTCACCTTTAACTATTGCAATCGCAGAATTATCAACGCAACCAAATAGTTCAAGCATACGAAATCCGGCATTGAATAAGAGACCCAAAGCATCAACGTAAGCATTCTGCTCTATGTCTTTTTGCTGTTGGCGTCGATAGGCAGAACCTTTATCAACACCTCGGGCCCGTCGACCGCTGCGCATCTTGGTCCTTCTTCATATTATGCTACTTTTTGACGCTTCGCTTGTTATGCTACTTTTTGACGCTTCGCTTGGCATTTTTAAAGTCTCTCGCCCAGCAAAGTGCATCATCAAATGTTAGAAAAATAACACAAGTAAACCGACGAATGAAGGAATATTTAACGATAAGAAAACTGCGATTTGACGGGCATGGTAGTTGCAAGAAAGCAACGATAATGCTCAAAATAATAAGTGGCGTCCCCTAGGGGACTCGACCCCCTGTTCCCGCCGTGAAAGGGCGGTGTCCTAGGCCACTAGACGAAGGGGACGCAGCGTTGGAGGCGGCTATTTTACCCATCCAAAGACAAAGTGCAACCACTTACGATAAAAAATCTTCAAGCCTGCCCCAAAGCCGTCAAATTACTGTAAAATGCACCGCTCTTTTTGCAACATTACGATCAATAGCCTCTCCCAGGGCTAACATTAAACATTAATGACTGACTTTAAATACGCCATGCACGTCTGCTTGACGCCTGGCACCAAATGGATGAAATGATGAATCGTTATAAAATTGGTATTTTTGCTGGCGACGGAATAGGCCCTGAGATCATGAAAGAAGGGATTAAAATCCTTAAAATCATTGAGCAAAGGAATGACGTCAGTTTTGAGCTAATACCTGGCGCGTTTGGTGCCAATGCCTATTTCAGTCACGGCAATGCCTTTCCCGATGAAACTAAATCGATTTGCGATGACGTGGATGCACTCATTAAAGGTCCAATTGGGCTCAACCATGAAGATTCCAAACGAATTCCTATCGATATGCAACCCGAACGCGGTGCCCTGCTGCCCATGCGCAGGCGTTTAAACACGTATGCTAATTTTCGTCCTGTTTCGCTGCCTAAAGCGCTTGCTCACTTTTCCCCCCTCAAAGCGGAAGTCATCGGTGAGGGTATCGATTTAATTATGGTGCGTGAACTGGTCGGTGGACTCTACTTTGGTAAAAAAGAAGTTGGCGTAAATGCCGATGGCAAACGCTATGTGATTGAGGCGCTAGAGTATGATGAGGATCAAATCAGACGCATCTTATTAGAAGCCTTTAAGTTAGCAGGAAGCCGTAAAAAAGTATTGCATAATATTCATAAGAGCAATGTTTTAAAATCAAGTGTATTGTGGAATGAAATTCTCGATGAGGTCGCTCCTGAATTTCCTGACATTGAAGTTAAACACATGTTGGTCGATGCGGCAGCGACCGCATTGTGCTTAAACCCTGGCCAGTTTGACGTCATGGTGATGGAAAATATGTTCGGTGATATTTTGAGCGACCAAGGCGGCGGTATTCTCGGATCTCTTGGCCTTATGCCTTCTGCCTGCATCGGCCCTGATAAGGCTTACTATGAGCCCTCTCATGGTTCTGCACCAGATATAGCTGGCCAAGGCATTGCTAATCCCTACTCCATGATCGGCTCCTTTGCGATGATGCTGGAATACAGCTTCGGCATGCACGAAGAGGCAAAAAATGTATGGGATGCCATGCAAGGTGTCTTTGCTGATGGCTACTCAACGGCTGACTTATCGCAGTCAGGCGCTAATGTTACTATGCTAAAAACACATGAATTTGGCGATAAGGTCGCTGAGAAATTACTGGCTCAAAACTAACGGAATTATTGATTACTGAACGCGGTCATGCAGCAGTCGGTTAAGCAACCTTAGGGTTGCTTCAATCGCTGCAAACACTTGATTTGCGTGCATACCTCTGGTGGTCGTTGTTTTCATCTTGCCGTCTAATTGCCATGTGATACTGGCTTCAGTTAAGGCGCTGGTCTGCCCGCCTCTAGGAATATGGACTTTATAATCCAACAGCTCTGGTAGCTCCATATTGAGATCATGCAGAACCTCATTCACCGCGGAGGTAAAGGCATCAAAACCACCATTACCGGTTCCGTTGGCGGTATAAGACTTACCATCAATCTCTAATCCAATATCGGCATAAGCCTGCTGATTCCACTCACTCTTAAGATCGCAATGAGTCAGTACGACATGTTGATATTCATTACTTTCTAATACGTCAGCAATAATGAAAGGCAAGTCATCCGTAGTAATACGTTGCTTAGAGTCACCTAACTGAACAACACGGTTTAACACACTACGCTGATCTTCAACCGATAAGGAAACACCAATTTCTTCTAAGTTTTTTTGAAGTGAGGCCTTGCCACTCATTTTACCCAGCGCGTAAGTACGTTTTCGCGCAAACCGCTCTGGGTAAAGTCGACTCACATAGAGATTACCTTTGACATCACCGTCTGCATGAATGCCCGCCGTCTGCGTGAAGACATCAGACCCTAAAATAGGTGTATTACTTGCGACAAACTTACCCGAAAAACTCTCGACCATCTGACTGACGCCCACCACATGAGATTCATCAATGTTTAGCGATAAACCCATTTTATCTTTCAGCACCACAGCGACTTCTGCTAAAGAGGCATTGCCTGCTCGCTCACCGAGGCAGTTAACGGTGCAATGAATACTCGTCAACCCTGCATTGATCGCGGCCATAACATTAGCTGTCGCAAGGCCATAATCATTATGCGGATGAAAGTCAAAATGATGCGTCGGAAAACGCTGGGTCATGTCACGCAAACTATCATAAACTTCTGCGGGTGACATTACCCCTAAGGTATCGGGCAGCATAAAATGATTGATGCCGCAGCCCTCAAGCGCCGAGGCTAATCCATAAACGTAGTCAGGGCTGTCTGCATAACCATTCGACCAATCTTCAAAATAAACATTGACGCTAAGCCCTTGCTGTTGAGCATAGGCAACGGTGGTTTTAATATCCTCGACATGTTGGGCAAGTGTCTTACCCAATTGATTCGTGCAGTGTTTTTCACTGCCCTTGGTCAACAAATTAATGACCTTTCCACCGGCCTCAACTATCCAGTCAACACTTTTATGTCGATCAACAAATCCAAGCACCTCGACCTGATTGCCAAAGCCATTGTCTTCGGCCCATTCATTGATGCGCGCGACGCCTTTCTGCTCACCTGCAGACACACGGGCGGACGCCACCTCAATACGATCAACGCGTAAATTAGATAACAATGCCTTGGCTAAGTTTACCTTTTCATCTGGCGAAAACGACACGCCTTGCGTTTGTTCACCGTCTCGCAAGGTAGTATCCATGATTGTAATTGTATTCGCCATTAGATTACTTATCTCAGTATTTCAATTCAATGTGTCGGTTAACGCAAGATCTCTTTCAAAAAAACTCAAATGGTGCTCAACAGAGTGAGTTAACTTAACCGATTGTGATTATACGGTAAATCACAATGCAGTGAATGGTGATTGTAACCAAAAAAAGACCACGGCATTGCTCTGTTCAATGACCCGTGCCATCTAGCCGAGGTCATCTTCAAGAACGCACAAGAAGCGTTGCTCTGAGTAATTCTTTTTGGCAGCAAGTTGGCAAGCTTGCTTTGATTCATAGCCGTTGATACTAAACGTTTCAGTCACAACCGAGTTTCGGTCGTAAATGATTAATGTCCAATAGGAGACTGGCTGACAAGCCAAAACAAAAGTACAGCTTATGACAAGAGCGCAAAACTTAAAGCAAACGCGTGAAAAGGATAAAAAAGCGCAATCAATTAAGTTCATCATAGTTATTATATATTTTTTATGAAGATGAGATAATCTCAAAATAATACGCTCGATATTAAAGGAGCTACGATTAAAAATCAATAATTGATCAAAAATTAACCTTTAAGAAGTCGTTCCTAGACCACTGAACCGTTTATCGAGAATGACATAAAGGGATAAAATAGCCAGCACTATAGCGGCTAGAATGCATGGGGCAGACAAATTTAAGTCGTATATTACACCTCCCATAATGGGACCAGCAACAAATCCTATCCCAGCAATTGATCCAATTAGACCTGAAAGATTACCCTGCTCACGACTCTGGACAGTATAACTGGCCGCGGCCGAAAAACCTGGCATCACCATACCCACGCCAAAACCAAACAGCATCATGCCAGCCAAAAGACCGAACTTTGATGCGGTATACGCAACCACAGCATAGCCCAGCGCACAAAAAGGTAAACCAAAACGTATTAATTCAGAACAACTGAGGGAGGAGCGTTGCACAATAAATAACTGGGCAGCAATCATTGCCAACGAACTAAACATCATGGCCGTTGCATAAAACTGCACACTGCTTATTCGCGTCATGCCCAAAACATCTTCACAATAAAAACCCAGTGTTTGTTGAACCATACCCTGCATGGTGTATAGCACCAAAGCAAGCGGTAAAATAAATCGATAACGCGAATCAAAAAAACTCAATTTTGCAAATGGCTTGTTAACTTTTGGCTCGTTTTGAGTGGTATCGTCTGAATTACTATCTGTAATGACCTCCTTACTTTCAGGCAATAAAAAATACACCAGTAACGCACACATAAACGTAATGGTTGCCTGAATCATTAGCGGTGTCAGAAAACCTAAGACAACAGCAGCGGCCATGACTGGACCTAACAGCACACCTAATTGATTGGCTGCAGACATTCGACCTAACCCTTTAGCTCGATCAGCTAGCGGAGTTATATCTATAATATAAGCATTTGAAGCAGGAAAAGTTGCCGACATGATGGCGGCATGCAGAACTCTTGCAAGGACTAACAAAAGCCAAAGCATGCCTCCGCTTATGAGGCCTTGAAAACCAGCATAAGCCACAATATTAAATAATAAGGTGCCGATCGTATAACCAAATAACCCGATTAAGATAACCGACTTACGACCAAGGACGTCACTTTTACGGCCCCAATAAGGCGCAACCATAGCAAACACTAACGCAGTCATTGCAGACAAGGACGTAATCGCTAGCTTTCCCGGCTGCCAAAACTGCTCCAAAAAAGGCAACCAAACTTGTATCGTGTCCAAGCCTAATTCACGACCTAGCGCTGGCATCACGGCATAAATAACTGTCTGGCCCATACCCACACTGAGCATAGCTAAGTACAACACATAGGGCTTAAGGGCAATACGACCGCTAACGGCAGTTGCCTTAGAATCAATCATAGGGAAGCTTCAACGATGAAAAATAAGAAGAGACAATCTAATCAGCTTCTGTGATAAACACCAAGAACAAAGGCAGTCATTCACTCCAAACAGAGCGATTCTAACAAAAACCTAATTTAGCTGCTTAACCACTTGCTGCTTGGCCGCCTGAATTGCGTGGTTAATTGCCTCGGCACTGTGTTCGATGCCTGATCCTGCGCCTTGGGCAAAGTCAGCTCTACCTCCGCCTTTACCGCTCAATGCACCACTTAATGCCTTAATAATATCGCCTGCCTTAATGGAGCTAATTAAATCGCCTGTCACTCCTGCAACTAAGGATATTTTATCGCCATTAGGTGCCGCTAAAATTACAACGGATGAAGGCATTTTTTGCTTGAGCTGATCAACCGTGTCGCGAAGCGACTTAGGATCAGCGCCGACAAGCACATGTGCGAGTATTTTTGTCCCATTAACATCATCCGCTTGCAACGCTAAATCGCTGCCGACACTGCTGGCTAATTTCTGCTGTAACTGCAGTAACTTTTTCTCAAGTGCTTTTTGCTGATCAAGTAATAGCTGTACTTTTTGTGGCATCTCTTGAGCATTGGTTTTTAATAAACCCGCAACGTGCTGTGTGCGTTGATCAGTCTTCGCAATCATCGCTAAGGCGAACTCACCCGTAACGGCTTCAATACGTCTCACTCCTGAAGCAATTCCCGATTCAGCGCTTATCAAAAACAACCCTATATCACCCGTCCGATTGACATGAGTGCCCCCGCAAAGTTCAACAGAGAAACGTTGCGTGCCCATGGTTAAAACCCTGACCTCACTGCCATACTTTTCACCAAACAATGCCATCGCGCCAGTTTTTTGCGCCGACTCCATATCGGTCACCTGACTTTCAACACAGGTATTATGACGTATCTGCTGATTGACCAAGTCTGACACATCAAGGAGTTGCTGCCCCGACATGGCTTCGGTGTGTGAGAAATCAAATCGTAAGCGCTCGGCATCAACTAAACTGCCTTTTTGGGTGACGTGATCCCCAAGCACATGCCTTAAGGCTGCATGTAACAAGTGGGTTGCCGAATGATTAAGTGCCGTTGATTGCCTCACATGTGGCGTCACTTCAGCGTCAACAGCGTCAGCTAAACGCAAGGAACCTTGGCTGAGATGTCCGCGATGAATAAAAAAATTGCCTTGCTTAAATGTGTCGCTCACCTCGAAACGAGCAACTGACGTTCTCAACAGTCCGGCATCGCCAGCTTGACCGCCTGACTCAGCGTAAAAAGGAGTGTGGTTGAGCACAACCAAAGCCTCTTGTCCTGAGACAATATCTTTAACAGAGTCAGTGCCAGTAAAGAGAGCAACAATTTTAGCTTTATCATTGAGTTGATCATAGCCGGTAAATTCAGTCGCCACGGTTAAACCGAATGACTCGAAATCGAGTTTATCTGCCCCGCTCAATTTAAATTGGCTCGCCGCTTTAGCCTGAGCCCGTTGTTGCGCCATAGCAGCATCATACGCCTCAACGTCAATGGACATATTACGCTCACGAGCAATGTCAGCAGTGAGGTCTAACGGGAAACCGAACGTGTCGTAGAGCTTGAAGGCGGTGTTACCCGGTATAATGTTACCAGTCAATTCACTGAGATCTTGCTCAAGAATTTTCATGCCTAACTCAAGCGTGAGTGCAAATTGCTGCTCTTCAGCTTTTAATACGTTTTCGATTCTGACTCGTGCTGCCGTTAAGTCAGGGTAAGCATCACCCATGGTATCAATTAAGGATGACACCAAGCGCCAAAAGAAAAGATCGCTCGCCCCCAGTTTATTGCCATGGCGAACAGCACGACGAATAATGCGCCGCAACACATAGCCGCGACCTTCATTCGAGGGCAGCACGCCATCTAATACTAAAAAAGCACAGGAGCGAATATGATCAGCGATGACTCGAAGAGAGCTTTGACCCTCATCCTTTATGCTCAAAGTCGTTGCAGTAGCGTGTAATAGCTTTTGAAAGATATCGATTTCATAATTACTGTGCACACCCTGCATGATAGCGGCTATGCGCTCAAGGCCCATGCCTGTATCAACAGATGGTTTAGGCAATGCAGCCATGTTACCGTCGACTGAACGGTTGTACTGCATGAAAACAATATTCCAAATTTCTATATAACGATCACCGTCTTCATCGACAGTTCCAGGTAAACCGCCGTCAATATGCTCACCGTGATCATAAAATATTTCAGTGCAGGGTCCGCATGGACCCGTATCGCCCATCGACCAAAAATTATCAGAGGCATAGCGGGCACCTTTGTTATCGCCAATGCGAATGATCCGTTCTTTGGCAAGCCCCATGTCGTTGTGCCAAATAGCAAAGGCTTCGTCATCCTCTGCATAAACGGTAACCCACAAACGATCAGCTGGGATGGCCAGTTCAACCGTTAAGAAGTGCCACGCAAAAGGGATTGCTTGAGCTTTAAAATAGTCACCAAAACTGAAATTGCCCAACATTTCAAAAAAAGTATGGTGACGCGCGGTATAACCAACGTTCTCTAAATCGTTGTGCTTTCCACCCGCACGCACACAGCGCTGTGAACTGGTCGCACGAACATACTCTCGAGACTCCTCGCCAAGAAAAACATCTTTAAACTGTACCATGCCAGCATTGGTAAATAGCAGGGTTGCATCATTGCCGGGCACTAAAGAACTGCTGGCGATACGTTGATGATTCTGCTGTTCAAAGTAGCTTAAAAAGGCTTCTCGAATGGCAGCTGTACTGCTGGGTTTGGGCATGAGGAAACTCTGAATAGTGTCAAGTCAAATAACGGCATACGGGTAGTGCTTATAATGTAAATAAGCATAGCTGATTGTGAGAGAAAACCACTACATATCACTCTCTTTCATCTCAAAACCGGCAATAATGTGGATATGAAGGTGAAAAACGGTCTGTCCTCCGCCCGCTCCGTTATTAATAATCACACGATAACCGTCCGCAACCCCTAATTGCTGGGCCATTTTTGCTACGACCAACATCAAGTGACCTAACAAAAATTGATCACTTTCATCGGCCTCAGAAAGCATCGCTAACGGTTTCTTGGGTATCACTAGAACGTGCACGGGCGCCGCCGGATTAATATCGGGGATCACTATGCAGTGCTCGTCTTCATAAAGCTTTTCAGCTGGGATTTCACCCGCAATAATTTTTCCAAATACAGAATTCATGAATCAACCTTTATGCAGACTGTTCAGCGTCAGTTAACGGCCGGGCCTCACTTTCAAGCATGACCGGAATATCGTCTCGTATGGGGTACGCCAAACCACTGGCTTTACAAATTAATTCTTGTGCTGCCTCATTGTATTCTAGCTCGCCCTTGCTTACTGGGCAGACAAGAATATTAAGTAACTTTTTATCGATCATAGTCATTTACCTTGAGTGTCTCGCGCCATTAGAGGCGTGATATTTATTGAGTACCGCGCCCTGCGATTATAAATTTATTTGATGCTGATCACATTCTATATCTCGATTATAACCTCTTAATTATTTAAATCAGCTTTATTCTCACCGATTTTGACCAACTGTTCGGGATCCACTCTGGCGGAGAAAGCCCCAAGCTGCCAATTCATTCGCCAATCCAAATGAGGTCCTGTCACTCGACCTGTGGCACCAATTCGTGCAATAAGTTGCCCTTGTTCTACAGACTCACCAGGGTCAACCATAATGTCACTTAAATGCAAAAAAGAAGAACTCAACCCATGACCATGATCCATCACTAACGTCCATCCAGAAAAAAACAAATCCTCAACCAAGCGCACAGTGCCTGCGGCGGGGGCAATAACCGCCGCACCAACAGGACCGGCAATATCCAAGCCATAATGCGGCCGTCTTGGTTCTCCATTAAAAATTCTTTGGGAGCCAAAGACACCGGTAATAGGCCCCCTAGCCGGCCAAATAAACCCGTCGAAAAAATCATCTTGATGGCTAACATGTTGCCTTGAATGCCTGACTCGCTTAGATTCTGCTTGTGTCCTAGCCCGCTGCTCCGGGTCTGGAGCGATGTACTTGTGTGCCACCCCCTGAATCGATTGAATTCGGTACTCGCGCGGCTGAATCTCAAATATCTGCGAGACCGTCTCAGCCTCCTTTTGAACCATCTCAAGACGCAGGTCGCCACGGTGGTCACGATCTAAACCAATCACGAATCGCCCTTCTGGACTGACTAAAATGCGTGTTTTCTTGTAAAAAATCGCCTGCTCAACGGTACTATGGCCAAATAACAGGCCTCCTGGCCGAAAATCACCCGTAATGACCAGGGGGACTGTCGCTGCATGTTCTGCTTTAACCTCAAACAATGGCGCCACAAGTAACAAACATGCGAGCAGACGAGTGATTGCTAATACCCCCCGACCACCACCACGTTGACTTGATATCGCTAAGCGGATTGCCATATGCTTACACCTCTAAAAATTAATCGGGCCGAACACTTTCAGCCTGTCATTGCCATTCATCCAATAGGAAGACAGCGTATGGGTCGCTACCGAGCACCCACCCCTAAAGGGTCTAACTATATCACTCCCGAAGGCGAAATCGCACTACGAAAGGAATTGCATCAACTTTGGAAAGTGGAGCGACCACAGGTTACGCAGACCGTCCATGAGGCAGCAAAAAATGGCGATCGCTCAGAAAACGGTGATTATATATATGGAAAAAAACGACTAAGAGAGATCGATAGCCGTGTGCGTTTTTTAACCAAAAGGCTGGACCATGTGACCGTCGTTGACCAGGTGCCAAGCCAGCAAGACAAAGTTTTTTTTGGGGCATGGGTCTCACTCGAAGACGAAGAGGGAAAATTACATCGCTATAAAATAGTGGGACCCGATGAATTCAACCTAAAAGACAACAAGCTAAGCATGGATTCCCCGCTGGCTAAAGCGTTACTGGGTAAAGGCTTAAATGACGAAATTTGTTTTCAAACGCCATCCGGCGCGAAAGTCTTTGTCGTTAATGGAATTAGCTATTAAACAACAAACGCCCGTGACTATAAGTCGCTGAGTTTCACTACACGACATTGGGGTTGAGGGTGACTATCGGCTCTTACCCAGCGAACCCCCATAATACCGTGTTCATGATGCGCAGTGGAAACCCAGTTAGCATGCTTACGACTCGTCGGCGTATCCGCGGCTACCAGGACCTCAACACGACCATCCTTACTGTGGACAGCACCACCACTGTTAACGTGTACTTGCTGAAATCGGTAGTCCAACGACTCAGCCCATACGTTTGCTATCTGAAAGTTCCAATACTCACACTTCGGTGGGTCTAGTGTCACCAGTAAGCCCTCGTCCGGCTCTAAACGCCAACGGCCTAAATAAATTCTCACTTCTGGATCGCCACCAACCGCACGATGGTTTTCAGCTGAAGGCAAATACAAACTGTTTTCTTCTGCATGATTCGACATGTCTGCGACCCAATCAGCGAACCAATGGCCACAACCTGTGCCGTAATTAGCCGCTTGTAATAACTGCTGGCCAATTCGATCCGGATCTAACGCCGGTGGCGATTGCTCGGCCTGCAGACATTCAATGCGTAAGGTCGCTGGCCGCTCTTTAAGCTTGTCGAGGTAGCTTTGACGGACTAAAATTTGCGAAGTTTCAGGCCCTAATTGTAACCAATTGCCATCATGGGGTTGCTGACTGGCAATGATTTCGAAGTTCCCTTCGTTGTCT